>Ga0208449_1000365_pt1 | contig 34041 bp, 13 predicted proteins | sample MalvireepMed_s17_FD_184247 | JGI IMG/M metagenome (GOLD analysis project Ga0208449, IMG submission 184247) | Marine viral communities from the Global Malaspina Expedition - Malaspina viral metaG DeepMed_s17 (SPAdes) (version 2) | ecosystem: Environmental > Aquatic > Marine > Oceanic | place...
AGAGCTATGCAGACACGGCAGATGTTTGGCACGGCAATACTGACGACCTATTCTGCGCTCATCCAGTAGCAACCGCAAGCACCAGAGCGGAAGGTAGGGCTTTACGCAAGGCTCTCAAGCTTCGCGTTCTAGCCGCCGAAGAGTTGGCAAAGAAAGACATTGTTAGCATTGTTCAGCAGACTATTCCCGGCGCCCCTACGGATGGGGGCTGGAACCCCGAAGAAAAGATAAGCGTTCAACAGGTTAGCTTTATTGACACAAAGTGCAGACAGCTTGATATTAATGGTCTGAACTTTATAAATTCTGGTGGAGAAAAATATACATCTATTGTTGATATAACCAAAGAGGTTGCCAGCAAAATGATAAAGCAGCTAAATAAGTATCAAACCGGGGAGACTGACATTCCCCAAGATATCTCTGGGTATATTCCCAACTGGAGGAATTAACTATGAAAGTAACTTACACAACGTCAAACGGAAGATTTGCTGTAGAGCTTGATTCAGACAGCCAGAAGGATGCCTTTGAAAGCATCGCTCAATTTCAGGAAGTGTTTGAAGAGGGCGTTTGCGGAAAGTGCGGAAGTGAAAATCTAAGATTTGTAGTTAGAAATGTTGAAGACAATCTCTTTTATGAAATCCGCTGCCAAGACTGTGGAGCAAGGCTGGAGCTTGGCGTTATGAAGAAGGGTGGAAGGCTATATCCCCGCCGCAAGGACAAGGACGGAAATTGGTTGTCGGATAAAGGATGGCAGAGGTGGAACTCTAAAACCAAGAGTTTAGAATAAGAATAGCCTATTCTACCTATGAAAAGGCCCCGGCGAAAACCGGGGTCTTTTCTTTTGGACTCATATAATATAAATCTTATAGGTATTCTAATGAAACGTAGAGTCCATATTGAGTCTTAGCGCCAATACTCTTGGGCGATGCTGAAAGGGCAACATACCAATCATGCTGAGTGTAAGTTCCGGTGTTGGCGGAACCATTCCCGGCGAACTGGCCGCTTGGGCCGGGAGATTGGGCCAGTGGCACGACAATGCCGCTCCCGCCAACTGTGTATTGATTTGCTGGCAACCTAACGTCTCTGTTGGGCGAACCGGAGAATGTTCCCTGAGAATCTGTTCCATCATGGGTTGAATCTCCCCACCAAGTAACATCTCCAGAGCCTTCTATGGTAGAATAGCTGGTCATAGGCTTTAATAGCTCTGCCACTCTTGTCCAAACGCCACTAGCAGGGTTGTTTGCATTCACCCTGTCGAAGATTCTCATCCTGACCATTTGCGTCTTAACAGCGCTAGCATGAGTAAATCTTACATTAAGACTAGCGTTCTTGTTCGGGATATATTTAAGCCCGGTTGCAGGAACAATGCTGGGGGCATAGCCGGTTGTTGCACTAGCATACTTAATGTTGTTTACAGCGGCGCCCTCAATTGTTCCAGCGCCATTTGTAATATAGGTACTTCCCTGAAACTGGTTTAATTCTACGGATGAGCCAAACGAGCCTCCAAAGAACCCCAAACCGGAACCAGAAAGGTTATCTATCGGCGTGTTTGTTCCACCGAAAAATGATAGGGTTGCCATATTATAATCTCCTTGAGTTATCTGTTGTATTATACACCATTTTTATTGCAAATCTTCTTCTTTGGGCCATTTTCCTATGGGACAATCTGAAGTGGCCCATTTTGCTTTGGCTGGGAGGTTGCACCCGCACTCTATACACCTATCCCCACTCCTTTTGTCGCACGTATCACACACCTCTAGCCTAGCTTTGTATAGTTCCTCTGAAGCGTGCGCTGCCCCGCTTTTTATATGGTTAGCTAGAGCCTTAGTAAATCCCCAAGCCTGTTTTCCCAAGCTCGGCATTTTCTTTTCTTCTTCTGTGGCGGTCTCCTCCGCGATTTTCTTAGCGGTATTTTCAGATACTATTGGCTGTATCTCTTCTTCTTCCTTTGCCACAGCATTTTGGGGCGAGCCTTGACCCGGACCAAACCCCTCTTCCCATAATTGGAAATAGTCTTCTCTGGTTTGACATAGTTTGTGTAAATGTGGACCTTTTACCATATTGTGTCTTTTGCAAAATCCCGCCAGCGGACATTCACACTGGGTCTTTTTTTCCTTACTCATCTTATTCCTTCCTTAAGCTTCTGTAATTATTATTCTACTTTGCGTTTGTGGGAATGAGCCTATATTATTATATGTTCCCGGTATAAGTCCAATTATATTCTGTTCAGTTGTGCAACATCCACCAGCGCCACCATTTATAGCTAAGTCTAGTACAAACGGCCTTCTTATTGGGTCGCCGTTTACATCCTTTTTTATATTTCCGTCACAATCTTTATAGTTTGAAGGACATGCACACGCAGAAGTTGACCATAATCCGCAGCAGTCACCACGATTTGCTTCAAGCTCACCGCATGTGTCAGATTCACAGTCTTTTTCTTCGCAGCAACCATATTCCCACTCTGTTTCTTGACCCCCGGCAAGATGGCCGTAGCTGCCGCATCTAAACTTCTGTGTTGATATGTTTGAACACTTTCCTGTTATTTCATCCCAATCCCCCTGCCAGTTGTAGGTACATTTTTCGCAGCTAGGAAGACCTCTGTAGGCTTGGTTATTGAAACCGCCAAAATCTGGGTGGTCTGGGTTACCGCATATTGGTCGCGCTCTATCAAACGGAATAATAGGTGGCCCCATGTCTAAAACATCCACCTCTGTTATTATTCTATCCTTTGCACAGTTGCCACTGCAACAGTCTTCTTTTCTTTGCGGACATCCGTCTGGACAGCTTGGTCCCTCTTTCCATATTTTATTATTGGCTTCACAATGAACTTGATTAGTGTATTGAGAGTCCGAGCAGCCCCCATTACATCTTTTGAGCTTTCCACCCGCATCAACAGCCCAACAGCACGCGGGACACTGGAGTCCCACCGCAGTGAATTGACAGTCGTAACATCCACAGCATTGTTCTAGGCATCCTTCTGCGGCGTCCCAACAGTTGTCCTCATGGTCGTTTAGACAATTTTTTTTACACAGTGCTATATTCTCTGCAAGAGTCGGTTCGCTTGTGCAATGTTCTGCGTCGTGCGCTTCATTTCCTCTACATTTTCCATTATGTATATTCCTATCTCCGTTTGTATCCTTGCATTTTCCGTTGTAGAGACATTTACCTCTAGCGTCACAGGTTGGGCAATTGGGAAGTTGTTTACCACAAGTGCCTTCATCCCACTCTCCCTCACAACCCCCGGCGTCCGAACCGTGGGAATCTTTGAATCTTCTTTGTATACATCGGGCACGGTCTGGTCCATATTTACCAGTTTTACAACAATCAGCCCACCTACTGGGACATGTAGCCGGGTCCGGGCAGCCGTCTGCACAGTTTTTACAATACCCAGCCCGACATTCAGGCTGAAATGCTGAAACTTCTCTTCCCGAACATAGCAACTTCATCTTGTACTCATAGTCGGGAACACCCGAAGATAGGCGCTCTATTTCATAATCCCCATTAAATGAGCTAGCCATGCTCAGAAATTCGCCAAGTTCATCAGGGTCTTCTGTAAGCTTTTTGGGATTTGTGGCCTTCCAAATGTGCATTATATTTCCGGCTTTTACTCTTGGCCCCAGCTTCTCCCAGCTTGTCATTATAATATCGTCACATATATAAGACTGAAATCTATGACCCTTTGTCATATCTGGAGGGTTTCCGGGTATACAATCATTGAAAGCTATACAATCACAAGCAGCGTTATTTTTGAATTGTTTATCCTTGTCCGTTATTTCTGCTCTTTCACAATCACCGGTCCAAGCCTCTAGTCTGACAATCTTTATCTTGCCGTGCTTCAAAGGAGTCCAAGAGTCTGGAGTGGGAACCCATGTGCGACCGGACCCTGTCACTTCGCACGCCGCTAGATTTCTGTGTTCTGGAACCTCATTTCCATTTGCGTCAGTACATTTTCCAACATTGTTTGAGCATTCTGTTTTTGTCTTATGTTCTCTTGCGACACACACCCCGCAATATTCTGCGCTTGGATTTCCGTTTGCATCAATATGAGCACATCCATTACTTAATGTTGCATTTATGGTTATCGGGTCTGGAGCGGCTAAGTGCGGGTCAGCGTATCCAAGCCCCTTGTTTATAATCGATATTTTATCAAGCTTGCCATAATCAAAGCTTTGTTCATCCTCGTTTACATATGCCGTGGCCTTTGCCGTTATCCCATCGGGAAGCACAACAAACGTTGGGTCGTCAATTGTAACCGTTGGGGCTGTTGTATATCCTTCTCCATAATCTTCTACATCAATTTGTGCTATTCTTACAAATGGGGCCGGTCTATCTTTGCCGTCTATATATATTTTATCCGGGCAACATGGTTCTGGGGCAAAAAGTCTACAATTTGGTTTAGATAGATGCTTGATTGCGCCATCTTCATAGCCAGCCTTGTAAGCGGTCCCGTTAAAAAGAACATGAAACTGATTACAAGTTTTACCACAGCGTCTGTGTTTCCAATTCCAAGGATTGTAGTTTCCACAACCACCCCCCGTACATCCAAAAGAAGGACACTTTCCTCCGCACTTTCCAACTTTAGGAAATCCATCACACCATTGTTGTGATAGACAGTGTGGTCGTTGCATGGACGGATTATTATCTGCACAAGCTTTGCCACCACAGCCGCCACAAACGTCTGCGTTATTCCCGTCGCAAGTCAGACATCCCTTGCAAATTTCATCTGGAACAAAACATCCTACTGCAAACGGATTAGGCTTCCAATCGTAACCAGAACCGCTGGAACCACCTCCTGCTCCTCCTCCTCCTCCTCCAGTCCCCCCGCCACCCCCGGCGCCATTGTCGGGGTCATATCCACCGCCCGTGCCGCCATTGCTGCCTCCACCATTAGTAGTCCCACCGCCAGTGGCTGACCCATCACAATTTGCAACCTTTATTCTACATTCCGCCTCCGTAATCTCCCATTCATTCCCCTCACATGAGAAGCACGCCCCTAGACAGTTCGGCATATCTGGACATCCACCGCCAGCCGTACAGGTTGGTTCAATGGAACCACACATGCACCCATCGTAACAGCTATCCCCTAACCCACCATATCTGTAATCTAGAAGACTTACGCGCACGGGATAACGAACCCCTGATGTTGGTCCCTGATTAGCTATGGCAAACGCCGTGTCGTGCCAATAGGGGTCGTTTTGCTCCCTCCATAGGGTTGACCACTTATCTGCACAGGCGGGTAGGTCGCAATCCGTACCCTGACAACTGGCATCGGTACAACTTCCCATGGCTTCGCACGCAGTCTTATCTGTTATTAAGTCTCCGTTTGCCTTTGTAAATATCCTCTCTCCCGACCTATGCCAGCACACCCCGTTTGTATTTACCCATGTGTTAGTAATCCAGTCGTAACCATCTTTTGTACAGGCTTCTTTGGTTGAATAACTACCCCAGTTTCCGGGGTCACAGCTACACCTACCGTCCTTTTCAGGGTCTCCCATGCATTGTAGGGCAGTACCGAAGGGACTACTCAGGTCAATCATGTTATCTTGCTGAAGCGGTGGGTTTCCTGTTCCCAAACAGTTAACCATACTTGGGTCTACCGGCGGTGGGCCGGGCCATTGGCAAACACCCGACTCAGAACTTTCTGTTAGCTTTCCATAAAGTCTAGTATTGGGGTCAAAGTCGTGCGTACCGCATCCACCGCCACAGACAGGGGGCCATCCCCAAGGTGGTGTGAACCATTCATGACCACAAGCGTATCTATCCGTTCCTATCCAGTGGTTTTGACATTTCGCCCCGCCGGGGGCCACACCTTCAAGATGAGGACCACCGTTACACCTTCCTGTTGCTCCCATGCACTCGATTTGTCCGCGCGTGAGGTTGCCGGGGCAGCCGCAATTAAGGTCCATGGGGTCGTCAAGTGCGCCGCATGGACACTCGCTTTCATCTCCCCAAACTGGGTAACCTTCGCCCCCCCTACGGTCTGGATTTTCAGACCATCTGAATTTGCCATCATTGCCAGCGTGTGGCGGGTCTGGTGGCCAATATTCACTCCCTTCGTCAATACAGAGATTCCCGCCCCTCTTAGCCCCACACCTGTCTCTTTTACATTCACCCCTCCACTCTCTTGATATACCAAGTTCATCACAGTCTTCTTTACACGCAGCTTCTTGGTGGCAAATCAAATAAACAGTTTGAGTGCTACCGCTGCTGGGCGCACATAGGTCGTCACATCTCCCCGTCCAATTTGATTCACCACAACCACATATTCCGTCAATTTTACAGTCCGCTATAAGTCGAGGAGCCAAGTCTCCGCATCCCGCGCATTCGTTCGGACCATTGTCCGAACCTCCTCCTCCTCCTCCTACTCCTCCTCCACCTTGGCCGGGCAGGTCGCCGGGAGCTTGGGTGCAGTCGTCCACCGCAGGGTCACAAGGGGGTTCTGGCGGGCTAACCGGGGTTGGACATAGCTGTGCCGCCCAGTATGGACCACCAGTGCCATCACAATATACTGCGCATGCGCCTTTACCATCTACAATACTTTGCGGCTTGTGGTCGGGGTGATACGTAATTCCAAAGAGTTCCATGCTACATAGACAGGCCGGTGGCATGTTACCAAGAGCATTAATTATTGGCGCCCCGTCCTCAGTACCTCCTACATTACATGGAAAATAGTCGCAAGGGTCATTAGGGTCTACATCAGGACAACGTGGACACTCACACGTTGCGCCTTCACCCTTACCAATGGGGCTAATCCCGTTGCATTTTATTTTAGGATGGCATATTGCGTTTGGACCACATGCGGATGTATCTAAATTACAACCCGACCCCTCTTCTTCGACAGCACACCAATCACCGTGGTCGACACCTCGGTCGAATGTCATATCCGCCTGTGTAAGATTTCCATATCTATCTAAAATACAGCTAGGACAAGCCTCACAACAGTTGCACTTACCCTTTCCGCATCGTTGACCCCGATTTATAATTTGCTGACTCGCACAATCGCCCGCCACAGTCCACCAGTCGCAACAAGTTCCCGGCGCGGCCCAAGCGTCCATCGTACATTTCGAATCTCCGCATTCTGTTCCGACTGTTCTACATAATGGAATCCCGAATTTTACCGCGTTTTCTTTCGAGGTGGCACAATCGCATTGGTAGAATCCACCGGATGGATTGGTGCAATTAATTCCACAATCTCGTCTGGACGTGCCGCCCCCACTACTGCCTTGACCCGGCCCGCCTATGCCGGGGTCTCCTCCTCCTCCAGTATTGTCATCCGCTAGACAATCCAGCTTCCATACTCCACCCTGTTGTACGCAGTCAAATCCACTACTAGACGGTATTGTGGCGCCAACCCCCAGAGCGTCTTCACAGTGTCCGCTACAATCCCCGTGTGGCGGTCCAAAATCTTGAGAACAACACTTATGACAATCTATTTTTGAGGGGAGCAATGCTTTTAACGTATACTCACAAGCTGGAGCGCATTGGATTGCTGGAAAATCTATACACGTGGGGTCGCATGGCGAATTACTTGCACCGGGCTGGTGGCCGGGTCCAGTATCAAGTGGGTGGGTGGTGTAACCACAGTTTGGACAATCTACATCGTACAAGGCAACATATTGACCGCAACCCCCACAAGTCTCAAACGTCCCTCCCCAAATACCGCACGTACTCTCTAGATTAATTGTGTTCAGATGAAGAAAATCGCCAGCCCCCTGTCCCGGTAACTGTGGGTCGCCCGGCCCCGATGTGGTAATGAGCACTTCTTTATAAGGGTCTATTCCACCAAATTTTTCCCAAGGGGATATGCTGATTGGTAGTCCTGCTCCCCCCAGCCACGTAAGGTCGGTTTCGCACACACCGCCACCGGGACAAGAGCATCCGCTGATTTGGGCCTTTAATTTCTCGTAACCGTCCTTAACATATAGTTGCGCGCCTCTTTTATCGCAACAGGGGGGCTGTTGATTACAAGCATCTTCTGACCACACGTCAGGGCTAGCACAATCGCTTTTGGGTGTGCCCCATATAATAGGACCGGTGGCGCTACCTTGGTGACAAACCCCAATCTGAGAACCGCCACAGTTGTCGCTACATTTATTTGGCGTAATACAACCGGGTGGGCTGCTGTTTATTCTAGTAATCGGAATCCAAACACCATTGCAAGCAGCTTCTGTTGTAGCCCCGGTTTGTACTCTAGAACCTCCCGGCAGTAAAATCTGACCTTGGGCTAATACCGGTCCTTTTTCAAAACACGCCCCGGCTGGGTAATTTCCCTGAGCGTCAGGTGGTGGGGTTGGGATATCTTCATCAGTAGAAACCCATATTCCTCTAACTCCATTAATAGAGTTGCCTTCACACGAGGCTTGGTCTGTAAATTGTTTGTGTGTAAAAATCGGATAACAATGGCCCGTGTCTAAACTGGCAAAGCTTCCATGTTCGTATGTTTTTCTAACTCCAATCATAGAAGGACAACAGGGGCCACAACAATCACACCCACCTGTTACCCACGGGAATACTTCATCGTCTCTTTTGCAGTACTCTTCAGTAGAACATCCAAAAATTAGGTCTAGATATGCGGGCTTATAAGTAGTGGGACCATCAACGAACGGGTATCTTCCTATTACAACCCTGCAATCATGAGGACAATCCTCGCACGGCCTGTTCGTTCCGGGGCCACACATACACGCTTCCTGCTCTGTGCCATCGTAATTAAAACCCCCGCAGCATGGGGGTTCGCCCGGATTCCACTGGTAATGAGGAAACCAAGTTCCCCGAGCCGCGTTGCAGTCTGCCTCTAGTTTGTATAGCGGGACATCGCAAGTTCCGCGAGCTTCGGGGAGTCTTGTCGAATCGTGACAAATCGTTGGTGGATATTTAAACTTGGCGGGCCAAGAATCTGGAGCATTCTTTGGTCCGTCAGGATTCCAATTTTTGTCTGCTATGCCGGTGTTAGAGTGAACCATTCATATATTCCTAATACAAGCTGCCTACACCAGATGTTTCATCACCGCTAAGACAAGTTGTGAAGCCGGGGCAATATTCACAACTCGCACCGCCCTGTACGGGGATTTTTCTGGTGCATACCGTTATTTCAAATGTATCCGGGTCGCAGGTAACCTTGGTGGCAACACTCTTATACTCAAATTCGGCCTGCAAAATCCAGTAAACGTCGAATTTCTCAAAAACTTCTACTGGTTCACATCCAGTACCATAGGCGCTGTGATGTGCGGCACTATACTTTTTATCACCCGGCTTTTCGCAACAACATGGCTTGTTGCCGGGTTTTCCACAATCTTTGTCATTATTACAACCGAAAGGGTCTGTTCCCGCTCGCACGTCTACTAAAGCCGTCTTAACTCGACCCGTATTTAGACCATAGAAAAACTGTGAACGCTTTAAAGAATGAAGCATTACATTTTCCACTACGGTTTTATTAATAGAGACCGACGTTGGAGTTTCTTTATGACCCGCTTCCCAGTTTGGGGGAGAGTCTGTTGAATACCCATTTGGAGATTCTGCTGACTTTCTTATTTCTATAGCATCATGAAATGCTAACCCCGGACCTATGACATAGAATGGTGGACTCCAAGTTGAAGGACAGCCTCTGGCTCTCATACCCTCGTCGTCTATAGTCACCCCCCCGCCGCACTGGGCCGCAGTAGGCATACAGGGGTTGGATTCACTTTGCGCGCACCCCTGCCAAGTGGGTGCAGATAAGCCCCTGTTCTGCGGGGGAACGCCAGTATCAGGAGCTATTTCCAAAAATCCGGGGCATTTAGACTTTGTACACTTCGGGTCGTCAAACTGAATATCGCTAATCTTTATTACTTCCGCACCGTTAAAATTAACAGGCGGTCCACCGCCGGGGGCAGCGCCCTGCGCCCCCTGTGGGGTTAAATTAGGAAGATTCGGTTTAAGCGAAGGGTTCCCTGCAAACGCTTCGTCTAAGTCTTGCGAAACCATAATATGTATTGTGTTTCCCTGATTGGGATGCCAGTTCATCCCGGCGTTTACGCAATCTTGCCGTGTTTTATACTGTGGCAGCACAGTACCAGCCGAGGCGTTTTTACACATACCCAGACCCGTTATTGCCTTGTACAAACAGGTTACATCATCAACATGTATTTTAGTTCCCGCTCCGGTTGTCTTTGATATCGCAGGGCTGTCTGCTTTTGCTACGCAGATAGAAACATTGTCGCAGTCATCACAGGTCCAATAATTGGTTGCACACTGTTTTTGTTTACAGCTTGAGCCGGGGCAGCAGGTTTGAAACTCTGCGGTTGTTCCGCCATAGAAAGGCGGCTCAGGAATGCCCATGCCAGACTCATCGGTAAAGCAGCATTGAGGGTTTCCATCTACGCAGGCGTTGTAGGGAGCGTCCCATCCGATGTAATTAAAGCATCTAGCCGCTTGAAGAAGGGTTATTTCCATAGCTCCACCAGCAGCCCACACCTTCTTCTCTCTATCCCATCTTACATCTAAAGGACCAACCTTCCATTTATCCATTCTCCATTGGTAGTCTGGGAGAAATTCATCGCTTCCATCCGCTTCTGGAGGTATGATTTCGCCAGCAGCATCGTATATTGTTGGGTCTGAGTCGTAGTCCGCATTCGGGACTGGTCTGCCTGATGTGTCATACCCCCATCCAGCAATCATCATGGGCGCCCGAAAACCTACGGCTCTTGGGTCGTACCCTTTTTGCTTATAATCTCCGGTTTTTTGCGTAGAGTAATCAAAAGAATTATCAAAATCCTCCGCATGCTTAGGGTCGTTAATATCCTTGCCTCTGTGATAGGCTTGAATATTGTTGCCATAATTAAAAGGGTTTAGAGTTAGAGAGTTAACTCGTTTATAGTCTAGCGGCTTACCAGCAACCTGTTCTGGTGGCCACTCTCTTGTGGGAAGATTTTTGGCAACAAGACCGGCATCATAGCCCCATTCATTGGCCTCGTCTGTTTCAGTTCCGTTGCCTTCCAAGAATTCAAACGGGGTGAACGCAATCTTTTGTCCATTTTGCCAAGCAGGACCACTTCCGATATGTCCCTTTTTCCGGTTGATTTCCCCAGACGCAAATACTCCACCATACGGCACAAATAGACCATCCATACTTATTGAAGCTTGCTCTGTCCAAGCGCCCGCCGCTTCAAACATTGTGGTATGTATGTGTTGGCTTTGGACGTTGTTATAATACAAAGGACGCATAACAAATCTACCTTCACCGTCCTTTAATATCTCTTCAACATCCCCACTCTGCTTGTTCTTTTTCATTCTGTGGACAAAGGTGGGGTCAGTCTGCCCTACAAAGGTATGGTGAGATATATCGTGCTTATGGCCCGATAGACCCTCGTCTCTAGTCGACCCTCTGCCTACAGCCATGATAACTCCTGATTAATCGTCTTTTTTGGGCCTGTTTCTGTATTTTTGATTGTCCCTAGATTCTTTTTCTCTTGCAAATTGAGCTTTTCTAACCCTGTTGGCTCTATCTACTTCGTACATTGTATCTCTACCAAGCTGTCTCTTATATGTTTCCATCTTATATCCCGTTGTTATGCCGCCAGTACCAATATCAACTGTAATATTAGTAATGTATGGCCCACCGGAAAACAGCCTGCCACCAAGGGGTGATTCCGGCAAACCCGTTATGCTTACGCTTCCTGATTCTTGCTCTTGATGCTCCATAGCCTCGAACCCCGCTTTGGCCCCGCCAGCCAAGTTCATACCGTGCAGACTTCCATATTCTTGTGGCGTCAAAGCGGAATCATCCTCGAATTTAGCCGCCCCATAAAACTCTCCGTTAGACCACGGCCCCCAAGAACTAACGCTGCTTTGCTGGGGAACAGCAGCCTCCCAAGGTTTGAATGCAGCCGGTCCCATCTTGGTAAAGAAGTTAGTGCCGCCAAAAAACATCATGTCCTTTACTAGATGCAGCCGTATATGAGCACCACCGTAATTAGCCGCAGACGCCCCAATAATCGAGTCTTTAGGATATCTAACCACGCTACTTAACTGGACTAATGCGTAAGGTCTTTTCTGGTCGCACCCACCACCCTCACAGGTTGTCCATGTTTCGTCGGCGCCTTCACAGGCGTCCTTGTCTGTGTGTGTACTGTCTGAACAAATCCCTGCACTTCCCAGTGCTGCACGCTGGTCTGGAGAAACAATCCTCCTGCTATTATATATATCAGAATCCAACCAGTATGTTTTGTCGTCTACTTGAGCCTTGACAAATACTCTTGAAAGATACGCATTACCATTACTGCTATTAATCCAATGGGACGGGTTAATATCTAAAAGTAAGCCGTCTGGAGTACACCTCTTGTCACACTTTTTCAAAGTCCCCCCGCTGATTCCTTCGTCTTGACACGTCTCCTTACTATCATAAAGTGCGTTAGTACAGTATTCCCCTATGGGTCCGTCGTCCCTTTGATTCTCTATGTAATAATCGTTTCTGTCAAATTCACTAAAATCCAAAGGCACAAATTGTAGCTCTATTTCATCCTTCACCTCTCTTTTAAAACCCCAGTTGCAGGGGCTAGTTTGCTGGTTGGGAGTAGTGCCATCGTCCCGAAATTTAAGTTTCACGTCGGGGTCGATTTCATTGCAAATGTCTCTGCCGCTTTGGTCTAGACAGCTATCGGTGATTCGGGTAGTAACCGGCTTCGTAAATTTGCCCTTCGCATTCTGGAAATATTTTCTACACTCTGCCTCCGATGAGAAAATGTCTATAGGATGGTAGTTCGGCTGACCCTCTACCAGTGACCCACTTTGGTGGCCCAGTATATCGTCTTGCCCGTTCTTCTTCCATGAGTCGTCATCACACGGAGGACAGGCAATTGGAGTCAAAACTTTAGCTTTATCCCCTGATAGACCTTCCTGCACGGTGTCCGGTCCCGGCATCTGTGGTGTTGTCGATACGGTTTCCGTTGTCTTTTTAACATCCACCCACACCTTGTGAGGAAAGACCATGTAGGTTTCGAGCATCCCGTCAGCATTAAAAAACATGCCATTTTTTGGGTGTTTAATATAACGCTGCTCTTCTATGAGCGCCCCGGCAGTCTCACCCCCGGCGGTGATGGCCATAGCGGCTTTGGTCTCCGTGTCAACCCAGCCAGCCTGAGCAATCTCCCATTTGTTTGTTACTTTGTAGGCTGGAATTTTTTGCTCTTCATCTACATAAGTCCGCTTTTCATATTCTGAAAGCCTCTGCGGGTCATATGGGAGGGGCATAAGGAACTGCTTGCCATAAAAATTGTCGGCAATCCCCTTGACAATTTCATAAACCTTTGTTATACTCTTTTCTAATTCGCTTTCATCGGGACTTACGGCTGTTGACCTAAGTACTCCAAACGATGTATCCATTCCGAGAATAGAAGACTTCCCCGGATGACCCATTGGCGCTATCGTAGGGTCGGTTCCATTCGCTGAAGCAGTAGTGGGATGATTTAAATGAGCACCTATCCAATTCCCCCCGCTCTTTTTTGACCTCATTCCTATATCTGTTGCGAACTGCGGGTCAAATCGTCGGACATAATCTTCCCACGCCATCTTGCTTATCAAGGCGTGTCGCAATTCCATCACCGTAGCAAGGTGTATACCACCGTGCGCTCTGCGTCCTGTGCCCAGCGTTAAATCTTGTACGCCAGCTTCTCTTAAGTCTATAGGAATTGTTGCTGAAGGGGGGCTAAGATATTGACCGTTTGCATCTTTTATATTCACATGAACAGCCTGAATCTCTGTGACAACAGCATCATCAGCACCAGTATTAGGAGCCGTAAAGGGTTTAAGCATAGCACCTTTAACTATATCGATATATTGCTGTTCTGTTATATCACCTGCTTCCAGCATAGAGTCAAGCCCTTTTTCGGGCATTACGCGCGGTCCCTTAACTTCAGGACCGTTTCCGGGTTCGTTATATCTGGTGTACCCAAAAACCCTACTGCCAGTACGCGGGTCGCAAGGTGTGATATATGCGTCCTTGTATTTCACCGCATCCTTTTTGATATCAAAGAGTTCACCCGCCGCCTTAGCTTCTTCCATAAGCTTTTCTGTACAGAATGAGACACTGTCATATCTTTTCACCCCATCAGGAAATGTGTGTTCGGTTTCTCCAAGTTTCACCGTTGGTGGGATACCGACGATATTCCGCTCATCCGTTGCGTCTCTAGTATATACGGGAAACTTAAGAACATACATGAATATCTGACCGACCCCCATGTATGGGTGGAAGTCTCTATAAGGATTCATTTCATCAAAATCGCCCTTAATAGGAACCGCCTTGTCGGTTATGACTATATCTTCTTTCCCAACGACTCCGTTTATGATTTCATTTTCATATGTATTGAAGAAACCCCAACAGGGAAATATATCAATTCTATAGTCTTGTCTAAAGGCTTGATTAAATAGCGGCTCTCCCGTTTTATCACCACTTATAGTATTATAGTACTCTTCAACTTGCGGAACCTGAGCACCCCCAGTCCCACACCTTATAACCTGTCCATTATCTTTATCAACACAGCCAAAATATCCTATACTAAATCTACACTGACCCGTTTCAGCATTGCAATAATCATATTCATCGTCCACATCGGTGGGCACATACTGAAGGTCCAAACCGTCGTGACTGCCACCAAGGGGGCTATGTCTCAATTTTCCCCATACAGACCAAACCTCTCTTCCGCCAACACCCGCACCAGACAACATATTAACTGAAGTATCTATTGGTGTTAGATTAGTTGTATTTTGTACATGAAGCCTATCCGAAGCGTCATAATCCGCGTTTTGGTCGTTAAAGAACCCACCATAACGGTCGGGGTCCATGATAACACGCCAGTCACCGGGAGAATAAACGTTGTTATTGCCAGTTGTAGTTCTTTCAATAAGCCCCCATGTCCCATCATTATCCAATCTATAAGCACCCGGCAATTGGACCCCGTCGAAGTCAGTAGGACGCCTGAAACAACGCCATGCGTATTCATCCCCCAGACCTTCGCACACAGCCCGAGTATTGGCAACTGGCCAAGGAAATCCCACCACTTGATTCTCGACATTCTCACCTTTTATACATGTACATTTAGTAAAATCAACCCTATCGACTCCCAGCCTGATATCGGCGCCCACAACCCTAGTCTCTGGACCCCCTACAATCATCTTTCCGGCTGGTTCTGTGGCAAAATCCTTGCCCATATCATACGAGGTAATCCTGTTATACCACTGATGCTGACGAGCACGCGCACAAGGCCCACCAACACCACATAATGACCATTCAGCCTTTCTTATCTCCCTTGCGATAATCGTTGTATCAGGCTTAGCCCTTTTTTCTATGACCTTAATCTTTATAATACCATCAAGACTTCTATCTTCAAAAGTACCCCCCGCTGAATCTAGGTCCGGTAGAAGTTCAACTATAAAATCAGCATTTGCATCAGAACAGACGTGCTCTATTAGCTCAAGTAGATTCATACTTGATGCCTTGACTCTATAATATTTAGGAAGCGCTGGCGGCAACACCCTTGCTATTCCGATTCCGCCAACACCGGGAATCGGCACGGGCTTACTCAATTTCGCCATGTCTGAAAGGTCAACTTTAAACCTGTATACGTTCGTTGGTTCAGTAATTTCATTGACCGCAGTTGGCATCGGTGCGCCGAGGTTATTTTTTCTTTCTTTTACAACGTAGTATATAGGGCCACCAAAAGATTCATTACCCGTGTCATCATAATATTGATAGTCTCGTGGGGGTTTATTTATTACACCCGGTTGGTTTGTCGCTAGTGTTCGGGCTGGCCAACCCATAAGCATGTGTTGCAGAGAAACCCAAATGGATGGGAAGCCGGGAGCGTCTTTAAGGACTGGGGGTTGGTCTGCTGGGGCAACATTGACCTTCCGGTTTTTTGTATCGTCGTACCACCGCATTCCGCCTTCGTTCGTATCAGACATGCCAAGACCAGCGTTGCCCCTAACACCAGCAGCATAGCCGCCGTGCAGCGACTGAGCAGGTCCAGCGCCTGTTTGACGCGCCCATATAGCGTGGTCTGGGTTATCTACATTTAGACGCCACTGAAAATAGTTTTCGTAATATCCGTATACATTAATGATATTATAGTAACCGTTATACCCGTGGTGGAGCTTTCTGGTTGGCTCTCCGTTGGCGGGATGATTAAAATTCTGTTTTGTTATTTTGCCAGTAGACCAATCTGGGGGCGGGGTTAAATCCCTATATCCATCTAGAATAACCTGAACACCCTGAAGTATTAGCCGGGGGTCTTGCACTTCAACCGATATAGTTCTCCCGCTCGTACCCTGCTTTATACTATAGTTAGTTAACAAGCCATTAAATGTATTCTTCTTAGTAGAAGACATCAACTCCACTGGAAGGGGATTTTGGTTGCCAAGGTCGTCATACTTATGGTAATTAAACCAAACGGGGGTTCCCAACGGAGGGGGACAAAAATAATCCCCGAATCTGTACAAAAACTTACCAACGGCGTCTGCTCTAACACCCGCATTGTCGTAACCCTGAAGCTCCCCCATTGCGGCGGGAAGTTCGTGAAACTTACTATGTTCTAATATATTATAATCCTTGCCGGGATACTTACTATTTATAATGTTGGCCGGTGCAACGTCTCCTGCGGCTATTTCTGTTGGGTGGTATCCTTCTCCCTCGGCAGAACCATTAAAAATACGAGGACGGCCATTGGGGAGTGTATTATTCCTAGTATCTTCAATTAAATTCACGCTCAGGGAAGAGGGACTTCCGTTAATCCCTAAATTTGCACTAAAATTAAGGATAGAAGCACCCAAAAAGGTCTGCTGTTTTATTTGGTCAAATACTCCGAGTGGCATTACTCGTTACCTCCCACAAACCCAGTACTCATAGCTGGGTGAACCGTGAAGCCAGCGGCTGGGAATATCCCGCCCGCCTTTTCATAAATCCAGTCTATTTTAAAACTGTACGACCCCTTCATTACATCCCAAGTCTCATTAGGCGCACCCTGCACTCTATATTTTATTATACCCGCCTCATTGGGAACGGCGGCTGAAATTACGTCTCGCAATTGCTCCTGAATAGTTCTTGCGTCGGGGTCCGGTAATGGTGGGTGTAGCTCAACGCCAGTAAAGTTGTGTCGGTCCAGATTAAAATTGCTCGGTTTTATCAACTTCATCTTGGCTTCCAAAGATATCACACCGGGAAGCTGGGTAAGACCAATATCGTTTGCGTTCATTGTCAGGTTAATACTTAGAGACCTTTTGTATTCCGTCACGGCTCCCATGTCTTGTATAACCGGCCCATAAATTCTTCCGAGAACTGGGGTGACGGCGATAACATTCCCCGGATGAGTATCGGTTATAGAAATTGACGCATCTTGTACGCCGTCACCAAACTCGCCATCTGGTTTTGTGCTATATGTGAAACTGTATGTAATTTCGCCCTTTTGAACATTAACACCAACCTGCTTGCTGTCGGGTTTACTGCGGAAGTAAAGGCCACAACCGGTACAAAGATATGTATTGGCAGTAATCTTTGCTAAATCATCGAACAGCGGAAGACGGGCGAGAAATGCGGCCTTAGCATTGGTATACTTGGTCTCCTGCGCGTCGGTTTCAGCCATGTGGGTATATGTATTCTCTAAATCCGCACGCGCCAAACCACGAATAGTTCCACTAAGTGTAATAGTGTTGGTTCCTGATTCTCCACTACTAGTTCCGTCTGCGGCACTTACTGAGATATCAAGAGTTTCTACAACCCCGGCAGCGCTGGCTGCTAATAGCCAAGTTTCTGTAACGCTTACGCTTCCGCCCTTTTTATCGATTGTTTGAGTTCGACCATAATCGAACCCTTGATACCCTACTCCAGCCGGGATGTTCATCCCGTATATACCAATTATATCAGTAATAACTGGATTGTCAAAATCCTGTTCTGTGGCATAGCCTCCAGCTACACCCCCGACAACGCCAAGGGGACTTCCCATTTTGTGCATGAGATAAAGAAGAGCTTGTTGCCATGCCTCACCACCCTGTACTTGTTCTAACCGACCCCAATCGACCGTATCATCCCATTTTGTCTTACCGGTAGCGCTCATACTATGGGTTATCTGATAAACCTTTTTTACATCGCTTACACCGACGAGTGCGTCCATAGTCAGCGTTTGTTCGTCTGTTTCTGTTATATCCCAGCTTTCCTCCGCGCTTTGGATATGATATGGGAACTCTTCGCTATCGTCTGTCTGTCCGTTCGGGCCATATAATACATAGGCTTTCAACCCGATAGCATAGCCAGTTTTCTGTACTAAATTATTACCCTCTGAAAAATCAACGCTTTCTATTTCCACATGCGCAGAGAATCCGTCTGTACCATCCGTAAAATCAACCGCCAACAATCCACCGTTATTGTCAGATGAGAATAAATTTGAAATAGCTTTTATTTTGTTAAGAACAGATTTGTGTTTGTTGTCCGCTAGGGCTATAGATTCGTTCACATCTGTGGTTATCCAGCCACCATCTGATTGCGGGGAGCCTTTGTGGGCTACAATAGTACCCGTCAAAGAAATGTTGTAAGTACAGCCCAGCATTTCTCCGTCGCCAGCCTTTTGATACTCTTTAGAGACCGAAACAAAGGGGGTCGGCATCAATTTTCTTGTATTGCCGCTTAAGTCTGTAAAAAATACGGGCATTATTCGTAGCCTTTTATATAAAGGATTGTATTGCTAATCCCGCTGCCAACGGTGTTGGGCATCACGAGCGACATTCCAGCATTCAGGCCATCACTAAATCTTGCCGGGACACTTCCGGCCAAAACACTATTAAAGTTTGCGGTGCTGGTAATTTCCGTCTCGCCTATATTTCCTTGGGTTTCTTGCTTAAAGACCACCACTCCATCTGAGAAATCATATCCATCGCCCCCAAATCTAACACCAGCGCTATCCAGTGCATGAATTGTTCCCTCGTGACCACCATCACTGCTGCCGCCGGTGAAATCTGTCTTGGTCATACCAACAGAGCCACTATCCGTGAGGGTGATTGCTGTGTTTCCGTCTGACCCTACGGTATTCTGCGTAATGGTAACAACCGCTCCATCTACTGATGCAGAAAATCTGGTTCCAGCGGGTCCACTGCTCGTGTTAATGACGTTCATTAAATTTGTGGCAGTTTGAGCGTTGCTTATGGTGGACTCCCAAGTACCATTTACCGAACTCTGGTCTCCGTTTGTAAAATCATAGTTAGTTCCATCAGTAGCAATTAAATTAACTTTGTCGCCTGAATTAAGTTTAGTGTAGTCAGTAATTGTTACTGTTGCAGTACCTCTAGATGCGTCATTTACCGCTTGAGCGAAGTTCTCCGCAGCCGCACCCCGGCTTGCTCCAGCATTGAATTCTGTCGCACCCGTTGCCCCATAATCATTCCTAATCGTGTAAGTTAGGCTAGTTCCACTCGCATCAGTTAATGTTACTGACGCACCATTAACACTGTCAAAATCTGACGAATCGAATGTAAATTTAGCCGTTGCATTTTGCTTAATACCCGTGCTAGTTCCTCCAACGAATGTAGTCGGGGCATTAATACTTGTGTTGTTATTCCAATCATCACTCCGAATAATAGGCGTATGACCTCCAAATCCGGTAGTTGCCTGTTGCAGAACAACAAGACCATTGCCCGAATCGACGGCGGTTATACTTCCATTGTGTCCAGAAGAGTTGTTAATAGTAGTTGCAAAATTGTCAGCAGCTACTGTATTAGCAGCACCAGCATTAAACTCGTTGTTGCTTTCATCAGCCCCGTAATCATTTCGTATCATGTACGTCTTATTTACACCATAAACGTCAGTTAAGCTGATAGTAGCGCGGTTGGTGTTGTTCCAATCCGTAGAACTAAACTGCAAGGTTGCGGTTGCCTTGGTTGCTATGGGGGATATTGTTTCCCTGCCGTGCATATGAAGCGACATTCCACTATTCGGCACAATAGCGGCAGTAGCACCAAACCTTGAGCCGGTAAGGAATTGGGGGTTATAGGGTTTAATAAACATGTTCATGGAACCGCTGTTTTTAACGGAATCAACGGTTTCAAGATAAAGTTCCTGACTATTATTGATACCCGACTGGGCATTCCACAGGAATAAATCCATGGTATTGGATGTATGAGGCATTACGCCCTTGGTGTACAGAAGCCTTTGGTCATTAAATTTACCGGGCGCGACATTCGGGAACACCATGTTCATGCTGGCGTTTCGCTTGCCATCATCTCTGGCTTCTAGGTATAGCTTTAGGGTGTCATACTGCCCACTAAGAAACGGACAACCTGCGGCAAACAGGAATAAGTTCTGACTATTATCAAGAGATGTGGGAACCTTGGTTTTCAAGAACAGGTTCATCTGTGCTTCTGTAATATTCCCATCAATATACAAGCTAATCCCGCTACCTTTAGCCATGGTAGAAACACCGGACATTGCCGCTCCCCCAAACATGGACGACCCTTTTCCCATATGCAAATACAGGTCCATGCTTTGGGTTGCTTGGTTAGCCTCAAGATACAGGTCGGTTATTCCGCTTGCCATCGTAGCGGTTGAACCAGTCGTATATAGAGTTTGTTCATTCGCCCAAGGGTTAAAGGTTCTAAATGAACGCGCGTTTACCTTGGCCTTATATATCTTGAATTCAGCAGTGTAGTTGCCCGACGCGATGGGGTAATGGAGCGACAGGTTAAGATTGTGCTCGTCTATGTCGCTTTTCAGGCTTTCCTTACCAGATAGATTAAGCTCATTTGTGTCATCAAAATTATTATGTCCCCAATTTTTCTGGAAGAGTCCTTGCAGCGTAATTTTTTGAACTCCCGCTCCACCAATATGAGCCGCCACCTTTCCTTTCGTAAAAGCGGTAGAGTAACCGGCTTCAAGAACATCCTGAAAACTATTGGTGTAGATAATATTGGTATTTCCAGCGGGGCCAATAGCCGCCTGTGTTAAAGTAACACTACCCGAACCGTTGTTAACTGCTGTTATCGTTCCGTTAAAGCCATGCGTGGAATCATTGATAGCCGCAACAAAGTTAGCCGCTGCAACCGTGTTTACGGCGCCAGCCTCGAACTCATTCTTTGTTGTGTTGGCGGTGTAGTCATTCTTAATCTTAAACCCCTTGCTCGTTCCCTGATAATCCTTAAGGATAATAACGCCGTTATTCACGTCGTCGAACTCGGTGTCACCGAAGATTATTGTTGCGGTAGCCTGAGCACCGCCGTCAGGTATGGTCGTTTGGCTTCCGTCAGCCTCAATCTTTTTAGCGGGAACACCGGAGGCCAGCAAATACGCGCCGCTGTTCCATTGTAGATTGGTTGTACCTTGAATGCTTGGGTCTTTTGAGATACTGGCAGTCAAGAAACATCCACTATGACTGGTATCATGCTTAACCCATAAGTCCAACTCAATTCCGCTGGGTTCCGGCGACAACTGCCAGAAGTTTGGTACTACATTGCTAAGTGGAAATGAAATCACAGACGAAACGGCAAAGTTACCAAGCCCCCATAGGCCGGTGTCAAAGGCGCCCCCTCCAGACTCAATTGTAAACTGTACGTATGTTTCATCTTTAATATTGTAAGCACCCATAAACGAGTTGTCATAAGCACCGCCACTGGAGTATACGTTTGTGGTTTCTTGTAAATAGTTAGTAAGCCGCTTTCTATCCCAACAGAGCTTATCTATGTCTCCAGAAGATAGCGGTTTACTTGAAACCCCTAGTTCAGTAATCCAGCCCTTGAAATCGCCCTGTCCAATTCTTCGCTCAGTTCTTCCCAGCCATATCTTGTCAGATTTTCTAGCTACAGGGCAGACGCGGCTGAAATCAGAGGTGCTAGATTCTAGATTGCAATTGATGTATAGCTTGAGGTTGCTTTCACCACCGCCAACCCCAGTCCCCTTAACTGCTACGGTTTGAATTGGGTACTTATATTGGTGGTAAGGTTTTTGAGACCTAGCGATAAATTCGGTATTTTTTCCATCTTCAAACTTGTCAGCACGGACGTATATTTTTCCTAGGTCATCTGTACCCAAGACAAATGTTGCTGTCTGCTCCTTAAATTTGGAAGCAATTATCCTCCCTGCGTTATCCCCATCGGGGATAAAGGAAGCAAAAAGGGTAAAGCTGTTGCATATATCTTTGCTACCACTGTCAGCAATTACATAAGAATTCTCTGGCAGGTATAAACCCCTTTCTTGGGGGGACTCATCTCCAAAGGCGTCCTTCAGCGTACCGGCTTTTTGAGCAACTCCAGAACCGGCAATGGCAAATGTTTGACCTGATGCTGCGTCCGAAAGACCGTCTTCTCCGGGCGTACCTGTGGAAGCGGCAACAACCTTGAATGTGTTGCCGGTTTCTGTTCCACCGCCGCAACACCCAGTCAAATCGATACCAGTAAAGGTAAATTCAGTGCAGCCCACATTAACAGAAGCCACCGTATATGTTGCAGCAGTCGTGCATCCATCCACGGTTAACTTAAGTGTGGTGCCGTCTGAGAAGAATTTTGCCGTTACATCGGCTTCGGAAGAGCTACAGTTGGTGGGGTCATATGCGCTATTATTTATCCAGCTTGAATTGTCTGTGGTACTCGAAGCTGCATCGTAGGTTACGGAGGGGTTTACCTCTGCTACCTGTAAGCAATTGCAATCAAAGGAAAAAGTTTCCCCTATTAAATCCATCGCAGCGGGAAGCCCAACTCCGTCACACTGAGAAAATCCACTCGCCGTTATCTTACGATGAGAAACTACAGCATCTGGGTCTTTTTCAATTCTTAAATCGAGTATGTCAAAGTTTGAGCGAACTGACTTATGGTAGTTACTGTGCCAATAACCGTATTCCTTATGCTCACCGTCTGGAATCATCTCCTGAGTGTAGGCTTCCGCCGCACCGTGTATGACCAATCCTATTTGACCCGATGGTATAGCCATTACATGTTCCAGTTAAAATAGTTTCGCAGTTTCATTATTCATCACCCGCTGTATCTCCCAACCCTTGACCCATAGGCGTAGTCGGCGGCTTCTTGACCAATTGTGGTAATCTATCTTCCAATTCTTTATTGATTAAGTTCATTGTAATATTCCTCACTAGTTCGGAGAACTTTCCTTCTAGGCTGTTGAATATTTCAAGACCATCGAAGCCTTCAACTTTAATTACATGGCTTGCTTCAAGCGTCCACTTCATACCACCAGAAAAAGCTTGGTTAAACGCGGCAAGTGTGGATGACAGCATGTTGGCTGGAGCAGTAAAGCCTGCCATGGCCGTTGGTAAGTTAACAGAACCCGTTGCTGCTCCAGCTACACCACCCACCGACGCATTGCCGCCGCCGCCACCGGACGGTTTGAGAGCCTCAAGTATATCTCCCAACAAGGCATTGGTGGAAACAAGAGCCGCTTCGAGGTGCTCGTCGTGGGTGAATATACTTCCGGGTTTAGTCATTGCGGCGAAAGCTTTGGACGCATCGGTGTCCGGTCCCGCTCCACCACCACCCGCTGCGCTGGGAAGAGTACCCATAGTGGTATTTAAAGTATTGATAGCTCCTGTCAGCGTCTGGTTCTCTTTTGTTAAGCTGGTTATCGATGCCGTATTCTTATCCATCTCAGTTTCAACTTTCTTCTTGGTTGTCGCTCCAACACCTGCTATGTCTTTACGGAAATCCCCGCCTTTCATCAATTTCTCTCGCATCTCGTCTCTCTGCTCTTGGGTGGCATCCGGCATAGAAAATTCTAGTTGTGAACGAACTACCTCCTCCGCTGCCTCGGCCTGTGTCTTCCAACCCTCCCTTACTCCCTGCATATTTTCCAACATCAGTCTCTGGGCCGCCTCCATCCGTCCGCCGGTCCAGTCATCGGCGCCCATGTTCATGCCCGGCGTTCCTACATCCAGCATAGTCTTCCTAAATAACTCCTCCATACCCTTCGATATCGTATCCAGATAGGGCTTGCCGATTTTACCCGCGTCTTTTTCTGCATCAATCCTCTTCTTGACTTCACCTAAATCTGCGCCTTCTCTTGCCATTTTTTGCAAATCTACTATTAACTTTTGCGCTGCGGCAGTACTTTTCTCGTCACCTGCGAAATCACCCCTTTGAATATCTTCTTGTACTATTCTTGCAGTTTCCATGGCCTTCATAGATTCAACCCACTTCTGTTGGCCGATGGCGAGGTTCCCCGTTCTGTTTACCAATTCCTGAATTCCAACCAAGCCTTCTGTGTCGCCTTCCATCATGTTTTCCAGACGAGCATCAGTCCACCAGTTCTCTTGTCCGTACTTCGCCCCCTCGCCTGCACCCGCTAAGCCAACGTCTCCCTCTTCCACACCTACTAGCCTTTGTGCCAGCCTGTGCTTGAACCCCATTTCTTGCGCTTTTTCCAATTGGTCGCCTTCAGCCAATTTTGAAAGAGCGCCGACCCTAGCTTCGTCGGTTACATCTACCCCCATGCCCTCCATCTTCACCAGCGTGGCGTGGATTGCCGCCAGCTTAGTGTTCTGCTGCGTCAACTGTGTAATTTCCTCTTGGTTCGCTGCCTTGGTTTCTTCAGCCATTGCCAACTGAATACCTTTGGTTACTTCAATAGCAATATTCTTAATTTCCTCATTGATGTCTGTTTTCTGGTCCTCTAGGTGCTTAATAAAGGCTTCGGTCTGAACCTTTTCCGCTTCCGCATATATCGTCCCAAGTTCGTCGATAGCATTGGTCAACGCCTCTGTTGGCGATTCTGCAAAACGAGCGAGGTCATCAGCGCTTAGGTCCAGACCTTGAGCAGTTGATACTTCAGACCTCACCCTTTCAACACCCGCCTTGAAGCGAGTCCCCTGTGGCCCCTCGACCTTTGCGAACTTTTTCATCATGTCGAATACTTGTCCGCGCAGTTCTTGTGGCACATCGCTAAATGCTTCGGCTCCCGTGGCAACCCGGTTGGCAAATCCAGCTACCTCATCCATTTGACGACGAGCTTCATCGTTAGCTCCGATAAATGAATCCACACCCCCCAGACGCATTGCCTCGTCTTGCTTTATCTTTTGTATTCGTTCTTCTAGTTCCGCACCCCTTTTTGCCGTGTCTTGGAAATTTTTCAGTACAGAGGTCACCGAAGTAAGCTGAGTTTGCATCTTGGCATTGGCATCCATCAGCCCTTTTCTTCTCTCTATTTCGTTTACTGTTCCATCGGCGCCCTCTAGCATGGCTTCCTTGTTGGCCTTAATCGATGCATTTAATTCGTGGAATGTTGAGATGGTTGCATCTAAATCAATGGTAGCGGCTCCAGCCGCGACTGGTATATCTGCCGCTTCCAACATTGTTCTCTGCGTTTTTTGGAACTCAGCCTCCCCCTGCTCGGGTGTAAAGCCCTTTCCGGTTCTGAGTTTTTGCATCTTTTTTGCGCTGCCAATCTGCATATCGCGCAGCTTCTTGGTCTGGTCCAATATAGCCTTTTCCACCTTGACCCTTGCGTTAAAAGCGTTCTGCAATTCCTTTGAGGCTTCATTAATTAGCTTTGCTATTTTCTTCAGGGTCTCTAACTCGGATTTAATTCCCTCGCTGGCGGCGCCTATAACGTCGTCAAGGTTTCCGGCATCAATTGCTTCTTGTAATTTCTTTGCCCCTGCCTCCCCGGCATATTTTGTATCCAAACCCTTCATGATGGCATCTACACCCGCATCTCCAATCCCCCTAAAATCTTTTTCCAACTCTTCTCTTATCACATCTTGTACGGTTCCTGTTTCACCCAAGGTAGTAGTGTCCAGTGTGGTTCTGACGGATATCAAAGATTCTTTTAACTGCCCCAAACCCTTAATACCCTCTACGCTTGCATCCCTTAACTTGTCCCCTTGGCCTCCCAAGATGCTCGTAAGGGCGCCTACTTGCGCCTCCACCTTGCCCCCTCCCAACTCAGCCCTCGTCAGGTCACCGGGTCGGTCTATTACATCGGTTCCTAGGTCTTTAAATCCGCCCTTACCACCAGCGGCTATTTTTGCCCTAGCACTAAATCTACCCAATCCTTGAGTAGCTGAATCGGCGGCGACATTAATATGTTTCAGATTCATTCGCAGCTTTTCTATTCCCAGAGCCGCCTGTTTTTGTTTCTCCGCTGCTTTTCTTGCTTCTTCAGAAGCTTCAATTTGTTTCCGTATTTTTTCTTCTAGTTCGTCATATGGAATTCCGTTTAGGGCGGCAAACGTGTGCATAGTAGACTTATCAACACGGCTAAAGAATTGCTCCATGCTTGAAGAGGTTTTTGATGTTGCGTCTATAAACTTCATCATGGGCTGGAAGCTTGATTTTAGACCCTCTTTTGCCTTCTTTCTTTCTTCTTCTTCACCCGCCATTCCTATCGCTATACCCCGCATGGCCGTTGTAACGTTGGCTCCCATTGATTCCATCGGCCTAAGCCCCATCTCAACATCCCTAAATCCAGTGTTCATCGCTTCTATTTTTCTTCCAAGCCTAGCCGCCGCAATAGTGTCTTCAACTTTGTTCAGAGCGTCAACCCACCCCATCCCGGCTCCGACAAGGCCACCTACAACAGCACCAACAGCAGTACCAATAACAGGTATCGCGGTTCCTATCATTGCTCCAGTCGCTGCACCCATGGCAGCACCAGCCAAGACTCCACCAGCCACAGCCGTGGCTTTTGCGCCTGCAAGCTCTTCATCAGTACCGCCTTCGGCGGCTATTCTTGCAGCGTCAGACATTCCGCTATCTTGTATGGCGCTGCCTACCGCGTGGCCTACCATTCCCCCTATCAGGGCAGGACCGGCCACTTTACCCAGCGCCCCAGCAGTTCCACCAGCCCCACCAGAGACATTAAACTTCCCACTTAGACCCTTGACCGCCCCTCCTTTAGACCACGGCCCTGCTCCTCGCATACCTAACTTCGAACCAATGCCCCCCAGACCCATCTTGCCACCCATTGCGCCCGCTTTCTGGAACATGCCCCCCATTCCCGCAGCACCACCCATCATTTGAATCATCATCATGACGGTGACAGCTTGCATTGTTACTTCTACAAGCTTTTTCAACGCACTGTCTGCCTCTAGTGCTGACGTAGCCATGCCTAGTATCATATCAGCGGCAAACATCATCCCCATAGCGCCCATTCCTGCGTCCGCTTTCATTCCCGGCGGTTTGGCTCCCGTTGCTCCTTTCCGTGACGGCTTTGGTTTTCCACCACCGCCAATCATCATCATGCCACCACCACCACCACCACCAGCCATCCTCGCAGCGCCCCCCGCCTGTTGCATAGCCGCCCCTGCTTGCTGCATCGCTAATACAAACTGGGCCATCATTTGTATAAACTGCTGCATGGCGGCACTGGACCGTTGTTCAGCCGCTGCTTCCTGATTGGTTAGAAGAATGGTTTTTTCGTCCACCATCATTCCCCGTTGTTCGGCGGCAACACCCGTGGTTATCATGACGGCGCTTTTTGCTTCGCTAGCAGCTTCTTTGGTTAAAGACACGTTGTGCATATTGGTAGCCGCCGCTGCCTTCCTCTGAAGCTTAGCTTGATTGGCCAGTCCTTGGTCGAACAGCCCCATGCTCGAAGCGGGGCTACTACCAATACCGCCCATCTTTGCGCCATAATTGCTCCTACCCTTTCGAACAATACCGCCCGCCGCATACTTGTTCATACTATGAAGATTGCCATAGCCTATGGCCTGAGCGGATGATTTATTAACTACGAACTCGCCGGGAGTAAGAAGAGATGGTACAGAATCAACCACGCCACCCTTTGCCCTTCTTGTAAACTTCTTTGCCCTTGCCGAACCCGGTTTCGGCCAAGCTCCCGTTAGTTTAATATTTGCGGGCGTTATTATTTCATCTGGAAAAACGTTGCTCTTTCCTCCCGCTTCAAATATATTCTTCGTCTTCCTCTTTATATCATTTAGACTTGTGCCACTATCAGTTCGTTTTGCGTCAGCCGCCCTCATTGCGGGCAATTCTCCAAACATTTTCGAAAGATTGCCAACGGGAGGATTCTTAAAGTCCCAACCGGCTCCTCCCCCGGACAACGCCGCACCCGTTGCGGAAGAAAGCACCCCTTCAAATACATGTCCTCCGATTGAGTCCGTGTCAACCTTACTAACAGCATCCTTAGCAGCCTTTTGTTGGTTGTTGGTTAAAGGAGGAATATTAAATTGTTTAGAAAGTTGCTTAGCAGAACCTTCAATGGACCTTTTTACACGCTTTTTGACGTTCTTTTCGAACTTATCAGCTACTGATGACTCTATGTGTGCCCGGTGTATATTGGCCTTTACCTGAACGCCCTTGGATTCTGAAAGATTCTTTGTAACCTCCGCTGCCGTCAGCCCCGTCTTCGACATAATCATCAGCATCGTAGTTTCATTGGGGATTCCTATAGAAGTACCGTACTCTGTTGCTGTATCAGATTGCTCCGGTCTTAAGAAAAGCCCACCCAATCTACCGGGCGGCACATTAATCATTGCCTTTCCAGTACCATAAGCATATCTACCCTTTCTTACCACACCACCCGCAGCATACTGATTCATTGCGTGTAGTCGCTTAGACCCAATATTTGCGGCGGCGGTCTTTCTAATTACAAACTCACCCGGTGTCAGCATCGCCGGAACGCTATCGGTATTACCAGTACCCGGAACCATGCCACCCCCCGCAAAGCCAAGGCCACCTCTAGCACCAGCCAACAGCCTTCCCCCGCCCTTAAACAAGGCCGATGCGCCCAAAACCGCTATCAACGGAATCAAAGGTTCTATAGCTTCAACTATCTTGAGTATAGCTTCAGCCATTCTAAGAGCCATGTCTATAAATATCTGTATACCCTTGTTATCCATAATGGTACGCATCAATTCAGCGAACTGCTCTCTTAGCTTCATCAGTCTGATAGCAAGAGCATCTTGTGCCGACATAGCATCTTTGGTAAGAGAGGTACTTCCCCTAATTGCCGTAGCCCTAGCAAGTTCAGCCTGTTCGAATTGCTGAATCAGGGGGATTACCTTAGAAACCTGTCTGAAACCACCAAGCTCTTCAATAATCTGTGCGTATCTGGTATCTCGCGGGTCTAATTCGGACAGCGCGGCGTTTAACCTTCTAACGGCTTCATAGGGTCCAACGAACTTACCTTCCAAATCCTCTAGGTTAACCCCAAGGTCTTTTAAGAATCCAATAGTCTTTGGTCTTCGCATTCTGGTGAAAATGGTTCTGAAACCTGTAGCAATAGTTTCAGCAGATTCTCGCGTGGTACTTCGAACCGAGGTAAAGAGGGATTCCAGTTCTAGCAGACTACCACCAGCAGATTTGAACGCCCCGCCAGCCCTCCTGATAACAACACCAAGGTCATCGGCTTCAACGGCGAAGCTTCCGGCCAGCGCATTCATTTGGCCAAGGGTTGCTTCCAGTCTTCCAGCTTCGATATTGAACTGGCGCATGGCGGCAATGGCGGCTTCGGTAGTTTTCTTTATGTCTGTAAATGTTGGGGCAAGCTCTGTTTTGGCAAGCGCCTCTAGGGCAATCTGAGTATCTCGGGCGCTCATTCCTGTCTGGGCTAATGTTCTGGAAATATCAACAAGCTTTTCAGAGGAAACCCCAAGACCAGTGGCAAGTCCGGTTATCGCGTCCTTCAGGCCGGATAGCTCATTCATTGTCATCCCGGTTACCTGACTTATCCTTATCATCTGCCTTTCGAAAGCGATGGCTTCCTTAACGCCATTTTTTATGGCAGAAACAAAGGCTATAAATCCGGCAGTTGCGATGCTAAAAGCCGCAAATCTCTTGGCGGCTAAAGCACCAGCGTGACCAAAGTCTCCGAGGAGGTTTTTACCCGTTTTTACTTTCTTGTTAACTTTGTCGGTCGTGTTGGCAATGTTTTGCATCTGCTTGTTTACCTGAGCACCGCCAGTCACATTTAGCTTTATATTTATTCCCTGTAACTGAGTTCGCAATTGAGTAACGGTAGCTCTAACGCTAGCCATATTTAGCTGCGTGTTTAACTGTGCCGTTAGGACAAATTTTTCTGCCATTTTTATGCCTCAAAAAAAACGGGTATACCGATAGCGCCTTGCAACACTTTCAGTATACCCGCTTTCCGTTACAGATTATGATGCGTTTTTGGCATCCTCTGTGGTTGTTTTTGTTTTTTGCTTTGTACTTTTCTTAGTCGCTTTTTCTTCCTTAACCTCCTCTTCAGGTTCTTCTCCAGATGACGCAAGAGGGACTTCTTTACCGTCTTCATCCAAGAACGGCTTTGTGTCTACTTTATATTTATAGTCTTCATCAAGAAGAGCGCCGTCTTTGTCAATTAACTCGCCTTTTTCATTTATTAATCGACCGTCTTCGTTAACAGTTCTTCCCTCGGTATCGACAAGATTGCCATCTTTGTCAATTAGACGAAGGTCGTCATTTACAAACCCGTAATCCGACAGAAATTCATTCTCCGGTAGATTTTTATCATAATTGGGGTCTAGGTCATACATCATGCGGGCCAATTCCGCCGCCGCCGCCGCCGAATATGGCTCTCCTGCTTTTTCTTCGTAGTCTTCAACGTTTTCAAAGAAGGGCTTTCCAGTTTTTTCATCAACAATACTCAGATACACCAGATGATTAAAACGCGCATTATCTGCTTGTCCTTCAGCAGTATTGCCGTCCATGGCTGTTCTTTCACTGATTAGATTTCTGAACTCTTCCCTGTTCACTCTCATCTCAATGGCAGCTTCCTTGCCTTCAGATAACTTAATTCCACCTTCAGCCAATGTCTTTTCGTTTTCGTTCAACTTTTCAATGAGGTCTTGATATTGCTTTTCCTTGTTGTCGTCCCAGATTTCTTGCTCTCTCATGTAGCTATCAAGCTTTTGCCTTAGCAGCGCCCCGGATTCCAAAGCCGCCCTGAACGCCTTATTATACGCCAGTTGAGCCTGCTTAACCTTGGATGAGTTAGGCTTTACAACCGCAACAGTTACAGCCTTACCGTTAGAGTCCTCCGACTTGATAATTTCCTTATTTTTTCTCTTGACCATTTTATTCTCCTTCTTCGGTTTCGTTCCTAGAAATTACTGGTAGATTAAGTTGGTATCTCAACCATTTAACATCGTACTGACTAAGTTCCGCCTCAAGGTTTCTTGCTTGGTTATTCCCCCTGTCAAGTATCTCAGACCTTACCTCTTCATATAGAGCCTTCATATGTTCTTGCTCAGGACTTAAAGGTTCAGCGCTCTCGTGTCCCCACAGAAACCCAAAGCTTTTCTCTACGGTGCTGAGAGCACCAATCATCGTTGTTTGAATTTTCTTCTTAGCAATTTTGGTGAGCCTCTCCTTGGAAGACTCCTTATACTGCTCCTCTTTTTCAGCTTTAAAACCCCTAGCCTGCTGTATTAAGTTGGTGTAATCGTCCATATTTTATCCCTTCTTTGCTGCCTGCATTTGGTTTGCTTGCATTCGTATATCCCGCCTTACATCGGGCAAGTCTTCATGGCTTACTTTACCTTTTTGCTCTACTATGTCGTGCCGTTGTTTTGACACTATCTGTGCGTGCATATCATTCATATCTTGGATTCTTTCTACGTCTTCTTTTCCATCTGCCATCAGGTACACATCCTGAGCACCGGCATGCCCGACTGAATCCCCTTGGCTCGTCTTCTTTTCCGCATCTCGTTGTTTCCTTTGGTTAATAAACCAACCATCTAGCATGTCGTCGTCTTCGATAACATCATCCGAAGGACACTCCATGCTTTCTTGTACATTGTCGTACATCCTTGAAATCAGGGCTATAGTTCTCTGTTCGATTGTTGCTTCTACAGAAGGAACCCCAAAAACCCCGCGTATTGTTTTTTCTACACCCCAGTATGAACGCCACGGTTCTTCTCTTGCTAGTTCTCTATACTCTTTTTCATCGATGACATCGTTTTTATAAAGCGTCAATACGTCGTAGGTGTTTAACTGTTTCCAATCGTAAGGTTTTCCGTTATCAAAAAAGGTACACTGCTCAATAATCCAATTCCACCTGCAAAATGTAGCGTATCCTTCTCTGGTCGAAACGTCATATTCGTGTCGTTTATTTGATATCTTGACGTATTCCTTTTTTGCTTTAGCGATGTATTTTCTTATTTGTTCAGTGTGACTGAACTTGTGCCTATTTATATATAGTTGTTCTTTAAAAGACTCCAACTCCTTTGGAAGATTTTTTAACAATAGTTCTTTTTCATCATTCCAAACGTCATAGTGAATCATCCAATCCAACATTTCGTCTTTGGTCAAAATTTCGTTTTTCTTTGCCTCGTGCATTGCATTACTAAAGACTTCCTGAGCCTCATAGTTCTGGTCTACGTTTGGAGAATATACCTTTAGTATTAAGTCCTCGTCTACTTTATGCCTAAAATAACCAGAGACGATTCTGGATATAAAATATTCCCGCTCATAAAGTTCCATATAACTTTACCAACGGGAATACTTGTACTGTCATGGTTCCATCCTCTTATCCACACTATACGCGGCGCGCTTACTCGCCTATCCCTTACAATATCTATGGGTCTCAAAAGGCTATCGCAACACACGCCAATTTATTTAACTATTACGGAGCATTATCAGCAATAGAAGGAGTTTTCACACTCAGGTCGTTAAACGTTGTGTATGAGAACGTCATACTAACATTTCCGCCACCAGTATCACCGCCGGTGTATCCAACACTCTGAAGCTTATTTTTAGTACCCAAGTCAAAAGCAGTACCATCATTCAGGTAAATTAGGATTGTCCGGTCAGTAAGGTTGTCGGCCTGTTCGTCCGCACCAACCAAATCACCAGAAGTAGAAAGAACTTCGAATTCTGAAGTAACTTCAACCGGGAAGGTAACATATCTGTGATATGGGCCTTTTCGTCCTAGCTCAAAGATTTGCTCACGACCAAAGTCGGCACTCATCGTCCAGTTTTGCATATGGACAAGCGGCTTGCCAGCGGCGTCATCGCCGTTACCAGCACCCGTACCGTCTAGACCGGGAATATCCGCCGGAAGAATACTTGTAGATAGCTTAAACTCTTGACGACGCTGAACACCATCACTAGCAGCAGGGCTATCTGAACCAAAACCAAGGGCTTTGTTTGCTATGCCAACAGTACCATCGGCTGCGCCCTGCCACCCGTAAGAATCGTGGTTCAGCCAAGCCTTGGCGTTACCAACCAAGGTAACGGATTCGGTAGCATTGCCATCAACCGGCACAGTATAAGAAACTGAGGACACATACATGCCAGACATGTATACTTGACTCTTCGGTACTACATCACCGGCCTTCGTAGCTGTGTCTGAATAAATGGCAAGATGCACATCGCACCTGTCATTTGCTCCAGCAACCAAGCCACCCTGACTGGCAACTGCTGCACCAGTAGCACGGGTAAACGAGTTGGGTGATGCTGCGGCATATGTTAGAGTAGTACCATCAAGCACTCTCTCAACGGTTACTTCGATATCAGGTACGTTTTCTAGGTTTTCATAGATTGAAAGTTGACCTAGTTCGAAAACCTGCTCTAAATTGAAGGTTGTAGTAATACCAACGCTCTGAACACCATTCATAATCACGGCAGTACTTTTAGTACCATCAGTTGTTGTAAAATCGTGGTTATCTATGGCGGCGGGGATTGAAGCTGCATGCGAACCAGTGGGGCTTTTTCCATCTGTTATGATGACCAAACCCTGAGTGGCCCAGAAAATTCTCATATTAACGGCCATTATTTTCTCTCCTAACTAAGGAACTCTGAGTTATATAATTATACACCAAAAATGCTATATACCCGGAAGAATGACTTCCATAGATGTCCTGACAACGCCGGTATACAGGGACGGGTTAAGCATGCTGACTTCTTGACTGCTTGTATCAAGAAATCTAAGTTTTCCTGACTGAATACCGTCCCATCTGTAACCCCCGTCAGCGCTGGGAGCCACCAAATCTGGATATCTTAAAGCACCAGATACAGCAGTTCCCCTGTAATCTAACGGGTATACATTTTTCCTAGCCATCCTGTTGACATCGAACATGTAGATGCTCTTTTCTTTCTGAAAAGTTATCGCGTCTACAAGAGAATCTCTCGTGT
>Ga0208449_1000368_pt1 | contig 33697 bp, 28 predicted proteins | sample MalvireepMed_s17_FD_184247 | JGI IMG/M metagenome (GOLD analysis project Ga0208449, IMG submission 184247) | Marine viral communities from the Global Malaspina Expedition - Malaspina viral metaG DeepMed_s17 (SPAdes) (version 2) | ecosystem: Environmental > Aquatic > Marine > Oceanic | place...
TTGATGCCTGCCGTTCAGCCCGCCGATCTATGGCAGGAGTCTGGCCGCTGGGAGCAGTACGGCCCCGAGCTGCTGCGCCTGACGGACCGCCACGACCGCGACTACTGCGTGGGCCCCACCCATGAAGAGGTCATCACGGATCTGGTGCGCCGGGAAATTTCCAGCTACAAGCAGCTGCCGGTGAACTTCTACCAGATTCAGACCAAGTTCCGCGATGAAATTCGCCCCCGTTTCGGCGTCATGCGCTCGCGTGAGTTCATCATGAAGGATGCCTACTCTTTCCATCTCGATGAAGCGTCGATGAAAGAGACCTATCAGGCCATGTACGATGCCTACACGCGCATCTTCACGCGCCTGGGGCTCGACTTCCGCCCGGTGATTGCCGATAACGGCTCCATCGGTGGCACCGGCTCTCATGAGTTCCATGTGCTGGCCGACTCCGGCGAAGACGATATCGTGTTCTCCAACGCATCTGATTACGCTGCTAACATCGAAAAAGCCGAAGCGCTGCCCGCACCGCTGGGCAGCAACGTCGAGCGCGCCGCCCCTAGCGAAGAGATGCGTTTGGTTGATACACCGGATGCCAAAACCATCGCCACGCTGGTAGAGCAGTTCAAGCTGCCCATTGAGAAAACCGTCAAAACGCTGATGGTTCACGCGGCGGAAGGTGGTCTCATTGCACTGCTGGTTCGCGGCGACCACGAACTCAACGAAGTCAAAGCGGAAAACCTGCCTCAGGTAAAAGCCCCGCTGACCATGGCCAGCGAAGAAGAAATTCGTGCCGCCGTGGGTGCAGGCCCTGGCTCGTTGGGTCCGGTCGGTTTAGAAATGCCGATTATCATTGACCGCAGCGTTGCCTTAATGAGCGACTTCGGCGCGGGTGCCAACGTCGATGGCAAGCACTACTTCGGCATCAACTGGGAGCGTGATGCGGCCCTGCCTCAGGTCGCTGACCTGCGTAACGTCGTAGAGGGCGACCCGTCACCCGATGGCCAAGGCACGCTCTCGATCAAGCGCGGCATCGAAGTCGGCCACGTGTTCCAGCTTGGCCAGAAGTACTCCGAAGCGATGAATGCCAGCGTGCTGGGCGACAACGGCAAAACCAGCCACCCGTGGATGGGCTGCTACGGCATTGGCGTGACCCGCGTGGTCGCAGCAGCCATTGAACAGAACCACGATGAGTCTGGCATTATCTGGCCCAATGCGATTGCGCCGTTCCAGGTCGCGCTAGTACCGATGAACGCGCATAAGTCACAGCGCGTGCGTGAAGAGTCCGAGCGCCTCTACCAAACGCTCACCGCCGCTGGTTTAGACGTGCTGCTGGACGACCGCGATACGCGCCCCGGCGTGAAGTTTGCCGACCTGGAACTGATGGGCGTCCCACACCGTTTGGTGATTGGCGACCGTGGCCTGGACAACGGCGAACTGGAGTACAAAGGCCGTCGCGATAGCGAAGCCACTATGATTCCTGCCGACAAGATTGTCGACTTCCTGCGTGAACAAGCGGGCCTTGTTAGCGCAGAGTAATCGGCAGGTATATGTCACTGAGCACTCCTTGGCGGCGTTTGTCGCCTCGGTACGTGAAGTGGGTGCTAATGGGCAGCCTGATGGTGGCTGCCTACCCCGCGCCAAGCGTAGCGGAGCCTGCCCTACGCCCCACGCTGGAAGCAGCCGACCCACAAACGCCCTACGTTCAGTGGCGGTTACAGCAGTGGCGCAGCCGTATGGATGCGCCACTTTCCCGCTTTGTCGCCTCGCCTGAACAACGCCACACCTTACTCACACGGCTCTACCAAGAGGCCCGGCTGGCCGGGTTACCGCCCGAGCTGGTGCTGGCGTTAATCCAGGTCGAGAGCGCCTTTAATGCCGATGCGGTCTCCTCCGCTGGCGCGGTAGGTCTCATGCAGATCATGCCGTTTTGGGTCGCTGAGCTTGGCCTGCCCGTAGACGACCTTACCGAGCCCAACCACAACCTGCGCTATGGCTGTACCATTCTCGCCCACTACCTTGCCGTCGAACGAGGCGACTTCACTCGGGCACTCGCCCGCTACAACGGCAGCCTGGGGAAGACGTGGTACCCGGAGAGAGTACTCAAAGCATGGCGAGATCACTGGCGCTAAGCGTTAACGTCTTTAATTAATCCCGCGTGATAGAACTGCGCGAGTAGCTGCGCCATGTCGTGGCGTACCTGCTCACACTCTGCGCCTGCAAAAAAACCTGCGAGCGTGTCACTCACGGAGTCAAGATCCAGCGGTTCGTGATTCAACAGCGCCCACACAGCCCGGCTGGTGGTGTTCAGCCGATGAATCGCGCCGCCCTCCTCGGCAATCACAAATAGCTCGTCGCCGAGCGGAAACTCAAACGCTGCCTCACTGGCCTGCCACTGGCGCGCATCCGTTGGCTCAAGGGCAGGTATCACGTCAGGAGTATGGCAATGGGGCTGGCTGGCCGGTGCCAAGCTCTCTAGGGTGTCACTACCCCAGCGTTTCGTGAGCCACTGGGCTGCATCAAAGGCATCGCGATAGCGCAGCAGAAAACAGGGCAAGCCCTCAAGCAGTGGCAAGAAGCGCTCGATCAGCGCCTGGTCGGATTCGTGCTCGGCAAAATTTTGCTGTAACAGCTGCCATAACCCATCGCCTGGCTGAAGGCGGGTAAGCTGGGGCTCGTTTAGCGATTCATCGCGGTCAATCAGTAATATCGCCCCCAGCGGGCAGCGCTGGCCGTGGCTAGCTAACTGCGTATTGTCCAAACGAAGATAGCCATAGCGTGCATCCTGAGGGCCAAGGTGCGTTTGTACAAACTGACGAAACTCCAGAGACATCGCGTCAGGAAGCGGTAGCCGCAAGCGAGGTGCCACGCCCAGCGCAATCCCTTCCCCTTGCTTGTTGAGCGCCAGCACATCATCACCAAACACACGCTGCCCAGCCGCTGCAAAGGCGGCGGTTAAGGTGCTTTTGCCCGCCCGGTATGTATCGGGAAAAATCACTAGCTGGCCATTGATTTCCACTGATCCGCAGTGCAAACCCACTAACTCCGGGTGACGATAAAAATATGCCCCGGCAGCATCCGCGATAACGCTACAGGCGGTTCCTACCGCGCTGTCCAGCAGCGCCCCTTCAGGAAGCGCGGGCGCCTCTTGCCAATACCCCTGTGGGTGCCGCCATACGCAGATCTCCGGCGATTGGGTTTGCGCGGCGCAAGGCATCAAGGGCCAGCCTGGCATGGCGGCTGTTAGGACAGGCAGCAACTCGTCGGCATTCACTAACCGAAGGCAAGGCCCAACGCCTTCGAGCGTATAATCTTGATGATGGCTCGGCATGGCCGCTCCCTTACCAGCGCGGCAACACACGGCTTAGGCGAATTTCAATGACGCCGTCGCGCTCCCAGCGTGAGCGCTGGGGCCGAGAGTAATAACGCTCAGGATAGCCATGGCCATGGCGTGAATGATGCTGATGAGAATGGCGCGCTCTGGAATAATCAGGCCGGGAGTAACGGGGGCGCGAATAGTGCGGACGAGAGTAATGAGGTCGAGAGTAGCTAGGACGCGAATAGCTAGGCCGTGAGCGACTTGGGCGCGAATGACGATGCTCGCGGGCTTCAGCCTGCCCCATTGATAACAAGGTAGGCGCAACGTAAAGGGCAGCTGCACCTAAACCCAGACTAGCCAGTACTTGGCGGCGTGAACGGCGCTTGCTTAAAAGGTCTTTAGTGTTGTCGGTAGAGTCACTCATCACATGTCTCCTGATCGATAAGGCTAACAGGTTAACGAACACTGTTTCTGAAATTACTCTAGCTTCACCGACCAAGCGACACCATAGTAGGCGCTTGACTTCCCTATTGTTTACTCTTTTTCTTAAAATAGGCACTTTACCAAAGCATAACTGCCAATGCGCTTCAACGGTTATTAATACAACTTAAAAAAAAGACGCAAAAAAGCCGGCCCCTTGGGCCGGCAACAGGAAGCTTACACATTAACGTAAGCCCCCTCCCCTGACGACTGACACAGCCTGCTGAATTAAGGCTTCTTACGTTCATCCTTACGCAAATGGTCACGTACCACAAAGCCTACCCAACCAACCATAAAGGTGATCATTAGCGCGACAGTAACTAGGCCGAAAATTACCGCATCATCCCAGTACATGGTGCTTCCCTCCCGCCGTGATGTATGGGGACATCGTACTGCGTTCAGAGAAGGGGAAACTGACCTGGGTCAAGCTTTTAAAATGGTGGCCGCAAGGGTAAACGGGAACTTGATACAGGTCAGTTTTTAACGCGCTTCACCCGATAAAAACAGCTTTTTTAGAGCACCTTACGGTCTTCCACTTTGCTGTGCTCGGTGCCCGGTGGCAGCGGATGGCCTTTAGCAAGCTCTGCACGGGTGGCATCGCGAACGTCTAGAATCTTCACCTGATAGCGCAGCGTATGGCCCGCCAAGGGGTGGTTGGTATCCACCGTGACGGTATCGCCGTCGATGTTCAGCACGGTGACGATCTGCGGGCCAGCCTCGCCTTCGGTTTGAAAACGGCTGCCTGGCTCAATCTCTGCACCGCCAAACGACGCGCGACTCACCTCTTGCACCAACTCTTCGTTACGCAGGCCGTAAGCATCAGCGGGAGCCAGCGTGACGCTTAGTTCATCACCTACGGCTTTGCCGGTTAAATCTCGCTCCAAGCCCGGCAAAATATTATCGTGGCCGTGAAGATACTCCAGGGGTTTCTGACGTGTGTTGGAGTCATCCAACACGCGGGTGCTGCCATCGCTGAGCACATCGCTAAGCACGTAGTGCAGAGTCACTACCTGATGGGCGGTAATCGACATGGAAAACTCCTCTCCGGTAAGCTGTCGGCTTTGTCATGGAACGCCAACCATGAACCCTATCCATAGTCTAACATCGACGGGTTTTTGAGCGGCCCACGTCACCGATGTTTCTTTTTGGAGTACTCCCTTACATGCCCACCCCGACTCCTCAGCGCAGTTGGCTGGCGGCGCTTGGTATTTACTGCAAAGCGCCTGTCATCACCATGCTGTTTTTAGGCTTTTCCGCTGGCCTGCCCTTTCTACTGGTGTTTTCGACGCTCTCCGCATGGCTACGTAGCGACGGGGTCGAAGTAGCTGCCATCGGTTTTTTTGCCTGGATCGGCATGCTCTACTCCATCAAATTCTTCTGGGCACCGGTGGTAGACCGACTCGCGCTGCCTCTGCTCACCCGCGCCTTTGGACAACGACGCGGCTGGATGCTGCTAGCCCAGGGCATGATTGCCGCCGGTCTCATTGGCCTCGCAGGAGTAGACCCTATCGACAACCTAGGCTGGGTCGCCGCCTTTGCGCTATTGGTGGCGTTTGGCTCCGCCACGCAAGATATCGCCATTGATGCTTACCGTATTGAATCCGCCGATGATGATGTTCAAGCAGCCATGGCCTCCACCTACATTATTGGCTATCGCGGCGGGCTACTAGCGGCAGGGGCCGGTGCGCTTTATGTGGCATCGGCGGTATCGTGGAACGCGGCTTACCTGACCATGGCCGCCCTGGTGAGCATTGGCGTGATCACCGTACTGATTCGCCCAGAACCCAAGCGCGCCTCATTAACCGTGCAATTAATCCATGAACCCAAAGTGCGCGCCTTTATTCGCGCCAGCCGTGGAAAGCCCAAAACGCTGCGCCGCTTGGGCGCTTGGGTGATTGGCGCGATTGTTTGCCCGTTTACCGACTTCTTCCGCCGCTATGGGGTGAAGGCAATGGGCATTTTGGTGTTTATTGCCGTATTCCGTATCAGCGACCTGGCCATGGCATCGATGGCCAACCCGCTCTATATCGACCTGGGCTTTTCACTGGCAACTATTGCCAACGTCACCAATATTTTCGGGATTGCCATGAGCATTGCAGGGGGCATTCTAGGCGGGCTGCTGGTGGCCCGTTATGGCATTGGCCCACTGCTGATTTTTGGCGCGGGGCTGGTGATGGTCACCAACCTGCTGTTTGCGGTGCTTGCGCTAATCGGCAATCAGGTGCCGATGCTGGTAGTCACGATCATTGGCGATAACCTAGCCAACGGCCTTGCCAGTGCGGTGTTTATCGCGTTTCTTTCAAGCTTGACCTCGCGGGCATATACCGCCACGCAGTACGCGCTGTTTTCGTCGCTGATGACGCTACCGGGGAAATTCCTGAGCGGGTTTGGCGGGATCGTGGTGAGCGCTCAGGGTTATGCCACTTTCTTTGTGGTAGCCACAGTGCTCGGCTTACCCGCCATTCTGCTGGCCATTTGGATAAGCCGAGATAAACAGCTAGTGCCTACCCCAGTTACCGAGGCAGGCAGCTAAAAACCGTCAGCGAATAGCTCAGCGGTGGCTGGCTAACCAATCCAGCGCCCCTGGCGTGGTGCGCCACTGGTCGCGCATCAGCGTACGGTACTGCCACGCTTCCGCTCGGGAGCCAGGGTCAACCTGCCCATCAGGATGAGGCATGGAGGGCCTTGGGTTCTCCGCGCAAATTAGTTCTAGCGCGTGGCGGTTGTGGGCAACCACCTCCGCCAGTGCCGCTTCGGCGGCCTCCTGCTGCCCTAACCGGTAAAGCGCCAGCGTGCGCCCCATCAGCAACCCTAACACCAGCGAGCCGTCATCTTTTTGCGGCTCTTCAGTCAGCGCCAGCGCCTCTTCGTTGCGGTCATCGCGCAGCAGTTGATCAAGCACCAGCTCTTTCAGACCCAAGCTATCTTCCTGATCAATCGCCAGCAGCTCTTCGGCTAGCTCCCGGGAGTGTTGGCGAGCGCCACGCTCCATGCCGACAACCAGCGCCAAGCCGGTGCGCAGCAGCATGACATTATCGGCATCGTCCCAACACAGGCTGCCGTCGCCTGCGGCGCGGGCCTGTTCCAGCCAGCGTGAAAGGCGCAGCGCCAACGGTTCCAGCAGGCTGGGTGCCATCCACGGTAGGCTGCCGAAGCGGCTGGTCAGCGCCAGCGTTAGGTCTTGCACCACTTGCGGCGCATCCAGCCACTCCGGGTGGGCGCACAGCGCCGACATCCAATCAATCGCATTGACCCAGGGGTCGTCACGGAAGCCCAGCGCCACCTCTTCATCTACCATGACCTGGAACTGCTCGTGCCACGCGGCAAACAGCGTCTCTTCACGGGCGGTAGTGGTGTAGTGCAGGCGGCCAGTCTCAGCATCCTGCTCAATGGAAAGCTTGGGAGCAACGGGCAGCGCCGCTAGCAGCGCCTGAAGCGAGACCAGCGGCGTCGCCATATCTTCTTCAGCACTCAAGAGCTGGTCGGCCAGCGTTGCGCCGGGGTTATCTGCCAGAGCGGCCAGGAATTCGAGCTGATCTTCATCCAGATCCCCTTGGCGCACCAACCGGCGATACCAGAAATTAGCGCGCTCTTTGGCCTCTTTCTCATGGCCTTCATGGAGTAGCAGCATGGCTTCAATGTAGGCCAGCGTTGGCGAATCGGGCAGCGCCTGCTGAGCTTTGACAAACGCCGCGCGGGCGCTATCTAAATCATCGTTATCCAGGTGCATCAAGCACAGCCTCTCAAGGGCCACGCCGCGTAAAAACAGCGGCCCGCGCTCCATCACGTCGTCCAACAGGTCGGCACGCTTGCGGGTAAAGCCGCGCTCTTGATAGATATCCAGCAGAATTTCAAAAGCTGGCTCAGCCTGCTCTGGCAGGCGCGACCAGTCGCTACCATCAAACAGCGACTCAAGAATCTGCATGGAACGGCCGGTTTGACCACTCTCTGCGGCAATCAGCCCAGCTTCTAGCAGCGCTTGAGGTGGTGCCTGCTGGCTATCTAACGCCGCCTTCAGCGTGGCCCCCTTCCATTCGCGCAGCGAGAGCATCCACATCATCTGTTCAGGGATGTCGGTCGGGAAATTAACGCGGTAGCAACACTGCTTATATTTACGTCCGGAATCGCACCAGCACGGCTCGTTGCGGCCAGGTGTTGCCAAGGGCTCGCTAGCAAAATCCAGCCGCTCTAGCGGAGTTTGCGACCATAAAATGGGCGCTAGCGCCTGTGCGGTGGCCACATCGCCGTTAAACGCCTGCGCGCCTTTGTCACGTACCCACGTCATAAAATCGGGGTAGTGTTCCTGCTGCCTGATTGCCGAGAGTGCCCCAGAGGCAAATCCCAGCAGTTGATCGACCCATACCGCCAGCATTGCCGTCTCCACTGTCTTCAAGACTATAAAATCTGTAAAACCGATTAAAAAGCGCAATAGTCTAGCATGGCTGGCGGGGCTACCGCAGCGGTCATCGCTTGGCAGGGTTGAGCGCCCGAGAGAGCAGCAGCGTATCTGCCGGTGGCTGAAGGCGATCCATAGCGACCCACACTTTGGGGGAGAGCTCCCGCAGGCGGCGGTGAACGCGCACATCGCTGAAATCCTGCTCACCGGGGGCGAACAGCGGCGTAATACACTCAGCGGATTCGCGATACAGCGCCAGCGGAGCGCCTTGGCCGCCTAACCGCGTTTTCAGCAGGGCACCACCGGTAGCCCAAATAAACGTCGTGTTCTACCGCGCTCGCGCATAAAAACCGCCTCCCAGTGCTTTACGACAGCTTACTTAATCCGATAATTTTATACAAAAGCTATACGAACAAATGACGCACGACACCTTTAAAGTACCTGTATAAATTTTCACGCCTCGACGTTCAACCCACTGAGTGGCTTCTGCTACCATGACACTCTTTCAAAGACCGCTGCCAGGGCCTACCGTATGCGCTTGATTATCGCCGAGAAACCCAGCCTCGCCCGTGCCATTGCCGACGCCCTGCCCAGTGGCGGCAAGCGCCAGGAAGGCGCGATTGTGTGCGGCGACACCACGGTGACTTGGTGCCTGGGCCACCTGCTGGAACAAGCTCCACCGGAAGCCTACGACCCCGCCGATAAACAGTGGCGGCTCGACCGGCTGCCCATCGTGCCCGGCACGTGGCAGCTCGCGCCGCGCTCCAAAGCCCGTGGCCAGTTAGCAGTGATTCGTAAACTGATCAAGCAGGCTACCAGCGTGGTGCACGCTGGCGACCCGGATCGCGAAGGCCAGCTGCTGGTACAAGAGGTGATCGAGTATTTGAAGTATCGTGGCCCGGTGCAGCGGCTATTGATTAGCGACCTCAACCGCCCAGCGGTAAGCCGAGCGCTGGCCAGCCTGCGGCCGAATGCTGAGTTTCAGCCGCTGTTTCAGGCGGCCCAAGCGCGCTCTCGGGCTGACTGGCTGTATGGCATTAATCTCACCCGCGCTTGGACGCTCACCGGCCGCCAAGCTGGGCACGATGGCGTCCTCTCGGTAGGCCGTGTACAAACCCCGGTACTTGGGCTGATTGTGCGGCGGGATAACAGCATTCGTGATTTCAAACCCCATCCGTTCTACCCGCTTTGGGTAGATTTACAGGTGGCGCAAGGCCAGCTGCGTGCCTGGTGGGCTCCCAAAGCGCATCAACCCCTGGATGAGCAAGGGCGACTGATTGACCGCACGCCCGCCGATGCCCTGGCCGCTCAACTACCCGGCGCACGCGGCACGCTCACCACATTAGACCAGCAAGAAAAGCGCCAAGCGCCACCGCTGCCCTACTCGCTCTCTGCCTTGCAGGTAGATGCCGCCCGCCGCTTTGGGCTTTCCGCGCAGATGGTGCTGGATATTTGCCAGCGGCTTTACGAGCAGCACAAACTGATCACCTACCCCCGCTCAGACTGTCGCTACCTGCCTGAAGAGCACCTAGCGCTTGCCCAGCGCAGTCTCTCCGGTGCTTGCCAGAATGACGACACGTTACGAGAGTGGCTCAACGGTGCCGACTTCACCCTGCGCTCGAAAGCCTGGAACGATAAGCAGGTGGGCGCGCACCACGCCTTAGCACCGACTGGCAAGCCCGCCGATTTCAGCCAGCTTTCCGCCACCGAAGGCCATGTGTTTCGACTAATCGTGCGCAACGTCATGGCGCAGTTCTACCGCCCACTGCGCACTTTTGAAGTGAAAGCCGAGTTCACCCTGCTGAATGAAGCCTTCCGCGCTCGCGGCCAAAGCATTCTCGACCCCGGCTGGAAGCCACTGTTCACCACCCGCGAAGACACCCCGCCGCTGCCACCGCTCACCCAAGGCGAAGCCTGCCAGGCACTCGCCGCAGGCGTGGAGGAAAAAGAGACCCGGCCGCCAGAGCCGTTCACCGATGCCAGCTTAATCAAAGCAATGATGAACATTGGCCGCTACGTGGACGACCCCAACGTGCGCCGCACCCTGCGCGACACCGACGGCCTGGGCACCGAGGCCACCCGCGCAGGCATTATCGAAACCCTGGTGCAGCGCGGCTACCTAGTGCGCCAGCAAAAAGCGCTACGCGCCACCAAACTCGGCTGCGCGCTAATCGCCGCCCTGCCCAGCGCCGTCAGTACACCGGAACGTACTGCCCTCTGGGAGCAACGCCTGCGAGCGATCTCTGAACAGCAAGACGACCCCAACGCCTTCCAGCACGCGCTGCTGGAAGACTTACGCGCCCTACTAAGCCAAAGCGACGCGGCCAAGCTGCGCCATAGTTTACAAACCGCCCAAGGCGAAGTTGGAGGCCCCGCCAAACGCAGTGGAGCCACTAAGAAAAGCTACACACGGCGTAAAAGCACCGGTAGTAAGACAGCTACGGGGAGCCGCAGCAGTACGGCGGGGAAGCGACGGACGAGGAGAACGACGGATTAAGAGGGCCGCAGTCGATTGAGACGTCACACTGCCGTTATGATAGAGCAACCACCACCAACGATTTAAAACGAGTAAAGAGTCATGACTAGCACCCAACAACGTGCCGCCCTGCAACGCCAAATTTGGGCCATTGCCAACGATGTGCGTGGCTCAGTCGATGGCTGGGATTTTAAGCATTACGTACTTGGCACTCTGTTTTATCGCTTTATCAGCGAGAATTTTGTCAATTACATCGAAGCCGGTGATGACAGCGTCAACTATGCCGAGCTGCCTGATAGCGTAATCACGCCCGACATCAAAGATGATGCCATCAAAACCAAGGGCTACTTTATCTACCCCAGCCAGCTGTTCAGCAACGTGGCAAAAAGCGCCAACACCAACGAAAGCCTGAACACCGATCTGGCGACTATCTTTTCGGATATTGAAAACTCCGCCAACGGCTATCCGTCTGAAGCCGACATTAAAGGCCTGTTCGCTGATTTTGACACCACCAGCAACCGCCTAGGCAGCACGGTAAGGGACAAAAACACCCGCTTGGCGCATGTGCTAAGAGGAGTAGCTGGGTTAGATTTTGGTCACGCCTTTTTTGAAGAAAACGCAGGCAGCCAGATTGACCTGTTTGGCGATGCCTACGAGTTCTTGATCTCCAACTATGCCGCTAATGCCGGTAAATCCGGTGGTGAGTTTTTTACCCCGCAGCATGTGTCCCGACTGATTGCTCAGCTAGCCATGCACAAACAGACCAGCGTTAACAAGATTTACGACCCCGCAGCGGGCAGTGGCTCGCTGCTGCTGCAAGCCAAAAAGCACTTTGATAACCACATCATTGAAGAAGGTTTTTACGGCCAGGAGATTAACCACACCACGTATAACCTTGCCCGTATGAATATGTTTTTGCACAACATTAACTACGACAAGTTCGATATTCAGCTGGGCAACACCCTGACCAACCCGCACTTTGGGGATGAAAAGCCCTTTGATGCCATCGTTTCCAATCCGCCTTACTCAGTGAAGTGGATCGGCAGTGATGACCCCACCCTGATCAACGATGACCGCTTTGCGCCCGCCGGTGTGTTGCCGCCCAAGTCCAAGGCCGATTTTGCCTTTGTGCTCCATGCACTTAACTACCTTTCCAGCAAAGGCCGTGCGGCAATTGTCTGCTTCCCCGGCATTTTCTACCGTGGCGGTGCGGAGCAGAAAATTAGGAAATACCTGGTCGATAACAACTACGTGGAAACGGTGATCTCGCTGGCTCCCAACCTGTTTTTTGGCACCACCATCGCGGTAACGATTCTGGTGCTGGCCAAACATAAAAGCGACACGACGACCCAGTTTATTGATGCCAGCGGTTTATTCAAAAAAGAAACCAACAACAACGTCCTGACCGATGACCATATCAAGCAGATCATGGCGGTGTTTGATAGCAAAGAGAATATCGACTACCTCGCCCGCTCCGTGCCTCTGGAAGAAATCGCTGCCAATGACTACAACCTCTCTGTCAGCAGCTATGTAGCAGCCGAAGACACCCGCGAGAAAATAGACATCACCCAGCTAAATGCCGAGCTAAAAACCACCGTGGCCAAAATTGATCAGCTAAGGACGGATATTGATGCGATTGTGGCGGAAATAGAGGGAGCTTGAGATGAGTGAACTGAGTTTTATGGAAAAGCTGCTGGATGGCGCTGAGGTGGAGTGGAAAGCGCTGGAGGAGGTTTGCGACTTCAAGAACGGTTTCGCATTTAAGAGCAGTTTGTTTAAAGAAAGCGGCCTGCCGATAGTCCGAATTACAAATGTTGACGGGAAAAACATTAACTTGTCCGATGTGAAGTATTTTGATCCTTCTGACTACAGGGAAAACACGGCATCCTACAAAGTATGCAAAGGCGATATTTTAATTGCTATGTCTGGTGCAACTACGGGGAAAATTGGTTTTTATTCTCATGAGAATCCCGCCTATCTAAATCAACGAGTCGGGAAGTTCTTACCAAAACTGGAAACCCTTAACAATCGGTATTTGTATCACTATCTTCTTTCAAAAGTTGAGAAAATTTACGTAATTGCTGGTGGTGGTGCGCAACCCAACCTAAGCTCAAGCGCGCTTATGGAAAAAATAAAAATCCCCGTCCCCTTCCCGGATAATCCCGCAAAATCGCTTGAGATTCAGGCCGAAATAGTCCGCATTCTGGACACCTTTACCGAGCTGACCGCCGAGCTGACCGCCGAGCTTAGCCTGCGCAAAAAACAATACAACCACTACCGCGACCAGTTGTTGAGTTTTGAGGAAGGAGAGGTGGAGTGGAAAAAGTTGGATGAGGTATCGAAGAAAATTTCATCCGGCGGGACTCCAAGAACTGGTATATCTGAGTATTATGATGGAAGTATTCCTTGGTTGAGGACACAAGAAATAGACTTCCGCGAGATATGGGATACAGGTGTAAAAATCACTGAGGCCGGATTAAAAAACTCGAGTGCAAAATGGATTCCTGAAAACTGTGTGATTGTTGCTATGTATGGCGCAACAGTTGGGAAAGTCGGAATTAATAAAATTTCTATGGCGACGAATCAAGCATGCGCAAATATAGATCTTGACGATAGAGTTGTGAATTACCGTTATGTTTTTCACTACCTAACCAGCGAATATGAATACATCAAGTCGCTAGGCACAGGTTCGCAAACAAATATAAACGCACAGATCGTTAAGAGTCTGAAAGTGCCGATTCCCTATGCAAACGACCCAGAAAAATCCCTTGCTGAACAAGCCCGAATTGTCACCATCCTCGACAAATTCGACACCTTCACAACCTCCATCAGCGAAGGCTTGCCCCGCGAAATCGAATTGCGCCAGAAGCAGTACGAATACTACCGTGACCTGCTGTTGAGCTTTCCTAAGTCTGAAAAAAGAGGCAGCCTGATATGAGCAACAAGCTTGAGGAAATAGCCCAGCAACTGATTACCCCAACGGTTACTAGGAAGGGGGCTAAGCCTGTTCCAAAAGTACAGCTCATTTACGCTTTCAATGGTACGGGAAAAACCCGTTTATCAGCTGAACTCAAAAAGCTTATTGATACTGATGATGGTGATTCTACTGGTTTCTCAAATAAGAAATTTCTTTACTACAACTCATTTACCGAGGATTTATTCTATTGGCATTATCAGTCAGGTGTTGAGGCTTCCCCTAAGTTGCAGGCTCATGAGAATGGCTTCACCAGTTGGATTTTTAGCAAGCAAGATCTTGAAAATCGTATTGATGAAATATTCAAAAGAGTCACGGGAACCCGTGTGGATTTTTATTTGGACGCTAAGTCGAATTCTATCGCTTTTAAGATGCCAGAAAAAACTCAAATATTAGATTCAAATAGTGAGCCGCTGTTGGACGACGATGGAAATCCAATGGCAGAGGATGTTTTCTCTAATATTAAAATTTCCAAAGGCGAAGAAAGCAATTTCAAATGGAGCGTTTTTTATGTTCTTTTAGAGCAGATAATAACCACATTAAACGACCCTGAAAACGAAGACCCTGAGTTTTTGTTTGATAATTTAGAATATGTGTTCATTGACGACCCCGTTAGCTCGCTTGATGAAAATCATTTGATTGAGCTGGCAGTTGGTTTAGCTAAGCTGGTAAAATCCAGCCCTTTTCAAGATGGTCAAGGTGTTAGATTTATTATCACAACGCATAACCCGCTTTTTTATAATGTGCTACATAATGAGTTTAATAATAATCTTTATAAGGACCTGCCGGATAAAAAAAGGAAGTGTCTCTATAAACGCGACCAATCAAAAAAATACAAATTAGAAAAAAAGGCTGACGGAAAGTTTAAACTTCTAGACTCTAATGACCACCCGTTTTCTTACCATTTATTTTTATTGGATGAGCTTAGAAATATCGGAGATGCTGAAAAAGTTGAGAGATACCACTTTAACTTCTTAAGAAACATTCTTGAGAAAACAGCGACTTTCCTGGGCTATAAGCAATGGAATGAATTGCTTAAGAAGCTGCCTAATGATGATCAAGACGTGATGGAGAGAATGTTAAACCTATACAGCCATTCTGCTCATGCGGGTGAAGAAGTAGCTGATATAAAAAGCAATGATAAAGAAAATTTAATAAAATTAATAAAAGACTTTACTCAGACGTACAGCTTTTCAGAAATTAAGGAAAATGAAAATGGTGGAACAGACTGAGCCGAATGGCCGTATCATGGAATACGTTTTATGTCGAACCTGAATCAGCAAGATCAAACCACCGATTTTATGCTCTACACCGCGCCGAGTGTAGCAGTCAAAGTTGAGGTGCTGTTTAGCAACGAGACGATCTGGTTGACTCAAGAGCGCATGGCCGCCTTATTCTGTGTTCAGCGCACCGCCATTACCAAGCACGTGAAAAACATCTTTGAAAGCGGCGAGTTACAAGAAGACATGGTGGGTTCCGTTTTGGAACATACCACTGAACACGACCAATTCGATAATCGGCAGCGTATTGAGACGGACTTCGACAAAGAAATCAAAAAGCGGCTGAGCAGGCAGGATAAAGACGCATGAGCTACCAGCCGCCATTTACCATCACCAGCGAGATTCTGAATCTGGTGGCGGATATCAGCCAACACGTGGGGCGTCTGGATGCCAGCTTGTTGAATGCCTCACCGCAGTTGCGCAAACAAAACCGCATCAAAACCCTGGCGGGCACACTAGCGATTGAAGGCAATACCCTCACCGAAGAACAGATTACAGCGGTGATTGAGGGTAAGCCGGTGCTGGGAAGCGTGCGGGAGCTGGCAGAAGTTAAAGGGGCCCTTGCCGCCTATGATGCCCTGCCCACATGGCAGCCAGATAACGTAGATCATCTGCTGACGGCACACGGCTTGATGATGTCGGAGATTCTGACCAATGCAGGGCGTTTTCGCGACAAGGCAGTAGGCATCCAAAAAGGTAAGGAGGTGCACCATGTGGCTCCTCCTGCCCATCAGGTATCCGGGCTAATGGCGGATTTAGCCAATTGGTTGAAGCAGGCCAAGGATCATCCGCTGATTACCAGCAGTGTGTTTCATTACGAATTTGAGTTCATTCACCCCTTTAGTGATGGCAATGGTCGCATGGGGCGTTTATGGCAAACCTTGATTCTGTCGCAGTGGCATCCGTTGTTTTTATCTCTACCGCTGGAAAGTGTGATTAAAGACCACCAGCAGCAGTATTACCAGGCACTGGAAGACGCTGACCAACAGGCCGATAGCACACCGTTTATCCACTTTATGCTCTCGGTAATTGCCCAAACGTTAGCACAAAATGCCCCTGTAAATGCCACTCTAAACGCCCCTGTAAATATTGAAGAGATGAAAACGCCAGAGGCGATTTTGCACTTACTGCAAAACAACAACCAACTGACTCGCCAACAGCTTGCCGAGCAGATCGGCAAGGATGTTCGCACCATCGCCCGCGCCATCGCTAAACTGCAACAAGCGGGCAAGTTAACGCGAATTGGCTCGGACAAAACCGGACATTGGGAGGTCCACCTGTGACAACGTACACGCCCATCGCGGAATCCAATAACTTCATTGTGTTGGAAAGGTACAGCAAGGAATGGAAGGTGGCTGAGGGCTACCAGAGTGAAGATGCGCTAGAGCGGGAGCTGATTCAGGATCTGGTCAATCAGGGTTATGAGTACCTCCCCAGCCTCAATAGCCCCGAGGCGCTGCTAGCCAACGTGCGTGTGCAGTTACAGGCGTTGAACCAGGTACTGTTTTCAGAAAGCGAATGGCGGCGCTTTGTCGAAACCTATCTAGATAAACCCAGCGATAGCAGCGTGGATAAAAGCCGTAAGATTCATGACGACTACATCCACGATTTTACCTTCGATGATGGCCGCATCCAGAATATCTACTTGGTCGATAAAAAGACGATTGCCCGCAACAAAGTGCAGGTCATCAAACAGTTTGCCCAAACCGGTAGCCAAGCCAACCGTTATGATGTAACGATTCTGGTCAATGGCCTGCCACTGGTGCAGGTAGAGCTGAAAAAACGCGGCGTAGCGATTCGTGAAGCGTTCAATCAGGTACACCGCTACAGCAAGGAGAGCTTCAACAGCGAGCACTCCTTGTTCAAGTATTTGCAGCTGTTTGTGATCAGCAATGGCACCGATAGCCGCTACTTTGCCAACACCACCAAGCGCAACAAAAACAGCTTCGACTTCACCATGAACTGGGCGCAGGCCGATAACACCCTGCTCAAAGACCTGAAGGACGTTACAGCGACTTTTTTCCAAAAGAACACCCTGCTGAACGTTCTACTGCACTATTCGGTGTTTGATATCGACAACACCCTACTGGTGATGCGCCCTTATCAAATTGCCGCCACCGAGCGCATTCTGTGGAAGATAAGAAGCTCGTTTGAAGCTAAAAACTGGAGCACCCCGGAAAGTGGCGGGTATATCTGGCATACCACTGGCTCTGGTAAAACCCTGACCAGCTTCAAGGCAGCGCGCTTGGCTACCGAGCTAGAGTTTATCGATAAGGTGTTTTTCGTGGTCGACAGGAAAGACCTGGACTACCAAACCATGAAGGAGTACCAGCGCTTTTCGCCCGATAGCGTGAACGGCTCAGACAACACGGCAGGGCTGAAGAGGAACATTAAGAAAGACGATAACAAAATCATCGTCACCACCATCCAGAAGCTCAACAACCTGATGAAGAGCGAGGCCAACCTGCCCGTATACAAACAGCAGGTGGTGTTCATTTTTGACGAGTGCCACCGCAGCCAGTTTGGTGAGGCACAGAAAAACCTGAAAAAGAAATTCAAACGCTTCTATCAGTTTGGGTTTACCGGTACGCCCATCTTCCCGCAAAACGCATTAGGCGCGGACACTACCGCCAGCGTGTTTGGTCGCGAACTGCACGCTTATGTCATCACCGACGCCATTCGGGATGAAAAGGTGCTCAAGTTCAAGGTGGATTACAACGATGTGCGCCCCAAGTTCAAGGAAATAGAAACCGAGCAGGATGAGAAAAAGCTAAGCGCCGCCGAGAACAAGCAGGCGTTGCAACACCCAGATCGCATTCGGGAGATTTCTCGCTACATCCTGCACCACTACCGCCAGAAAACGCATCGCCTGCAGGGTAATAATCAGGGCTTTAATGCCATGTTCGCGGTGAGCAGCGTGGAAGCCGCCAAGCTCTATTACCAAACGCTGAACGAGCTGCAAAAAGACAGCGACAAGCCTCTGAAAATCGCCACCATCTTCTCGTTTGCGGCCAATGAAGAGCAGAATGCCGTCGGCGACATTCTGGATGAAAGCTTTAATGTATCGGCGATGAACTCCAGCGCTAAGGAATTTTTAAGTGCTGCGATTGAGGATTACAACGCCTACTTTAAAACCACCTACAGCGTGGACAGCAACGGCTTCCAGAACTACTACCGCGACCTGGCCAAGCGGGTAAAAGCCAAGGAAGTCGACCTGCTGATCGTGGTCGGCATGTTCCTCACCGGCTTTGATGCACCTACGCTGAACACTCTGTTTGTCGATAAGAATCTGCGCTATCACGGTTTGATGCAGGCCTTCTCGCGCACCAACCGCATCTATGATGCCACTAAAGCGTTCGGCAACATCGTGACCTTTCGCGACCTGGAAAAGGCCACGGTGGATGCTATTACCCTGTTTGGGGATAAAAACACCAAGAACGTAGTGTTAGAGAAAAGCTACAAAGAGTATATGGAAGGCTTTACCGACTTGGTAACCGGGCATGCAAGGCGCGGTTTTATGGAAGTCGTGGCTGATCTGGAGCAAAACTTCCCTGATCCTGCGGCCATTGAAAAGGAAGCAGACAAAAAAGCCTTTGCTAAGGTCTTTGGCGAGTATCTGCGGGTGGAAAACGTGCTGCAAAACTATGATGAGTTTGCCAGCCTAAAAGCCCTGCAAAGCCTGGACACTAGCGACCCGGAGGCAGTTGAGGCGTTTAAAGCAGAACACTACTTGGACGATGAAAAGCTGGCGGAGCTGCAAACCATACGCTTACCCTCCGAGCGCAAGGTTCAGGATTACCGCTCGACCTATAATGACATCCGCGATTGGCAACGCCGCCAGAAGGCCGCTGAAGCAACTGATGCAACAACACTCGACTGGGATGATGTTGAATTTGAAGTAGACCTGTTGAAATCCCAGGAGATCAACCTGGATTACATCCTTGGGCTGATCTTCGAGCACAACAAAAAAACCAAAAGCAAAGCAGATTTGGTGCAAGAGGTGCGGCGAGTGATCCGAGCCAGCCTAGGCAATCGTGCTAAAGAAGGCCTGGTGGTTGATTTCATCAACCAGACTGACCTAGATCAGATCGGTGAGAAAGCCAGCGTGATTGAGGCCTTCTTTACCTTTGCCCAAGCTGAACAGCAACGCGAGGCCGAGGCGCTGATTGAGTCAGAGAATTTAAAGGCAGAAGAAGCCCGGCGCTATATCACTACCTCGCTCAAGCGGGAATATGCCAGTGAAAAAGGCACTGAACTCAACAGCCTTTTGCCCAAGATGAGTCCTCTGAACCCGCAATACCTCGCCAAAAAGCAAAGCGTTTTTCAAAAAATTGTGGCTTTTGTGGAGAAATTCAAAGGCGTTGGGGGGAAGGTTTGATACATATGGCGAAGATAGACTAACCCTTAGTTCAAATTCAAAGAACTGCTGAACGATTAGTGCATCCTGCTCCGCCTAAGTGGAGCATGTCAGCTCAGTTTTGCGACTAAGTCATTCACCGATCTGGCCTGCAGGCCAACTGCCAAAGCGGGTCACGGCGCAGCGTGTCGGTATCGCTGAGATCGATCCAGCCCATCGCCCGCTGCAGCACCAGGGTACGCAACTGGCTGGCCAGCGATGACGGATGCGCAGCGGGTGGCGTCGATCGACCAGATTGTCTTCCAGCGCCTCGATCACGCCGCTGTTGTCGAGGGCCTGACGCAGCAGCAGGGCGCCGCTGTCGCTGGTGGTGCGCCGGCCGCTCAGCTCAACACAGACAGCGCCGTTGCACGAGGGCGTCCAGGTGGATAGGCTTTCACCCATAGCGGATGGCTCTCTTGGTTCAGATTCTTGCCGGAACGTTCTGATTTCTCAAGAGAATACCATCCGCTATCTTCGTTTTCAGGTCGGCCTCATGAATAAGCCGGGGTAAAGGGACTGAGATGCGAGAGACAACGACGCGGCAGCACTTGGCGGGAGTTTTGATTCTGCTCGGGCTGTTGGCACAGATTATTGGTTTTACCGGCGCGGTGCCGACCGCGCAGGCGGTGAGCTATCTGCTGTGGGCGGCGGTGGCGCTGCTGTGGCGGGATATTCCCAAGCGTTCGCGCCTTCAGGCGGGGGTGTTGATTGCCCTGGGTGTGGTGATGCTGGTGGTGGCGCAAACCGTGTATGGCGCGGCGGTGAACTGGCCTGCCATGCTGCAGGGGAACGTGTTCGTGGCTTCCATGCTGGTAGGCGTGAGCTTTATCTCGCTGATTGGCACCCAGGGCAACAAGCGTGCGCCGGGTAAGCGGGTAACGGGGGCGGACGGCGTGCTGCGCACCTGGCTGGGCGTGCATTTTCTCGGCACGATTTTGAATCTTTCCACGGTGTTTATGGTGGGCGACCGCTTGGCTCGCCGTGCGCCGTTAACCACGCCGCAGCTATTGGCACTGAACCGTGGGCTAAGCAGCGCCGCATTGTGGTCGCCCTTCTTTGCCTCTATGGCGCTGGTGATCGCGCTGGTGCCTTCGGTGCAGTATGCCCAGATTGCCGTGGTGGGTTTTCCTATCGCCATGCTCTCAGGACTATTAACCACGCTAGAACTGCGGCGACGGTTTGATTTAACCGAGGTGGATGGCTTTTCGCTTTCGCCCCGCAGCCTGCTCATGCCTGCAGGCATGGCGGCGCTGGTGATGCTGTTGCACTTTTGGATCACGCCGTCGCTTACTATCGTCAGCATTATTACCTTTTTGCTGCCTGGGGTGGCGCTGCTGAGCAACCTGCGAGAAGGCCCGCGTTTTACCCTGCGGCGCCTGCGTCAGCATACCGTTACTCGCCTGCCCGCCATGCGCGGGGAAATTTCACTGTTTTTAGCGGCAGGCTTATTAACGCTGGGGCTTTCAACGCTGGTAACAGCGGCGGCAGGCGATGAGTGGACGCTGTTTGCCCGCTTTGGTACATGGCAGGCCATGGTGAGTTTTGCGGCTATTACGCTTAGTGCGCTGGTGGGGCTGCACCCGATTATTGGGGTGTCGGTGTTGGCGTCGGTGCTTAATCTGAGCGGCGCTGAACAGACCCTGTTTGCCTTTGTGGCGCTTAGCGCCTGGGCGGTGGGCACCAGTGTGGGGCCGCTTTCGGGTATTAACCTGTCGTTGCAGGGGCGTTACGGGGTGAGCGGTTATCAGATGATGAAAAATAATCTACCTTATGCTGCGATGATGAGCCTGCTCTCGCTAGGCGCGATCGCAGGCTTGAGCGTTTGGCTAGGTTAGATACTTAGGTTTCGACGATTTTGCTCGGAAAGCGGTAGAAGTAGCGGTGGCCGCACTGGTGGCAGGGTTCTATCCGCGCGACATCGTTAAACATGACCTGAGCATCGCAGTGAGTGCAGGCCATTAAGCCCGGGGCGGCGATTTCACCTTCGCAGTAGTCGGCGCGGGCGGCTTCTAGGTCATCCTCGAAACGTTCGCGGTCTACCACGCTACGGTCGGCAATGGAAAGCAGCGATTCCGCGACCCGGCGGGAAAGCTGGTCGATGTCGATTCCTAGCCAGCTGGCAACCTGCTTGCCGGTATCCGCCATGTAGTAGCGCATGTCTTTCAGGTCGCGCTCTACCCAGGCACGCAGCAGCGCTAGCTCGTCTTTGGTGTACTCCTCAAGCTCAGCTTCAAAGGCAACGGCGTCGTCTAAGTCCTTTTGTAGGTTGTCCCAGGTGAGCTCGTTGGCGCCATCCTGCATACGCTCCAATAGGCGCTCGTAGCCTTCGCGAAGGCGGTGATCGTTATGTTTTTCCATGGGTCCTCTCCTTTTGTTGCCACAGGTGCTGCCTATCATCGGTTAGCCGTTCAAGGATACACCGGCATAGGATACAATCGACGCTACTTATCTGACAGTCGTCATCTACTATTCACTTTGCGCCCTGAACAAGGGCGAATTATCCCAAGGCATTGAAAACACCGATGGACGCACAATACAGCCCCCGCGAGATCGAACGTGACGCTCAACAGTACTGGGACAAGCACCAGTGCTTTAAAGCCGTAGAGGACGCCAACCGCGAAAAGTTCTACTGCCTATCCATGTTCCCCTACCCCAGCGGCAAGCTGCACATGGGCCACGTGCGTAATTACACTATCGGCGACGTTGTCTCACGTTTCCAGCGCATGCAGGGTAAAAATGTCATGCAGCCCATGGGCTGGGACGCGTTCGGGATGCCGGCGGAAAATGCCGCGATCCAAAATCAGGTGCCGCCTGCCAAGTGGACCTACCAAAACATCGATTACATGCGCAACCAGTTAAAGGCACTAGGGTTTGCCTACGACTGGAGCCGTGAGTTCGCCACCTGCGATACCAGCTACTACCGCTGGGAGCAGTGGTTCTTCACCAAGCTGGTGGAGAAAGGACTGGTCTACAAGAAGATGTCCACGGTGAACTGGGACCCAGTCGACCAGACCGTGCTGGCCAATGAGCAGGTTATCGACGGCTGCGGCTGGCGTTCCGGTGCGCCGGTAGAGCGCAAGGAGATCCCGCTGTGGTTCCTGAAGATCACCGACTACGCCGATGAGCTGCTGGCGGATCTGGATAACGTCGAGTGGCCCGAGCAGGTCAAGACCATGCAGCGCAACTGGATTGGCAAATCCCGTGGCGTCGAGCTGAGCTTCGATATCAAAGCTACCGATGGTAGCGCCTGCGAGCCGCTGGCGGTGTACACCACCCGCCCCGATACGCTGATGGGCGTCACCTACGTGGCCGTGGCCGCTGGCCATCCGCTGGCCAAGCAGGCCGCCGAGCAGAGCAGCGAGATGGCTGCGTTCTGTGAAGAGTGCGCCAAGGGCGGCACTTCCGAGGCGGAAATGGCCACCAAGGAGAAGCTGGGCATGGCCACCGGCCACAAGGCCATCCATCCGCTGAGCGGTGAGGAAGTGCCCGTATTCGTGGCCAACTTCGTGCTCATGGAGTTCGGCACCGGCGCGGTGATGGCCGTTCCCGCCCACGACCAGCGCGACTGGGAGTTTGCCACCAAGTACGGCATCGAGCTGAAGCCGGTGGTCGCCGACCAGCACGGCAACACGCCGGACATCTCCGAAGGTGCTTACACCGAGCACGGCACGCTGATTAATTCCGGCGAGTTCGATGGTCTGGAATTCCAAGCCGCGTTCGATGCCATTGCCGCCAAATTGGCCGAGCTTGGCCGTGGCGAAGTGAAAACCAACTATCGCCTGCGTGACTGGGGTATTGCCCGCCAGCGTTACTGGGGCGCGCCGATTCCGGTGAAGTACGGCCCGGAAGGCCAAACCGTACCGCTCTCCGATGACGAGCTGCCCGTCGCGCTGCCCATGGAAGTCACCGTGGATGCCTCTGGCTCGCCGCTGAAGAAGATGCCGGAGTTCTCCGAGCTGGGCGATGGCTGGGTGCGTGAAACCGACACCTTCGATACCTTCATGGAGTCCTCCTGGTACTTCGCCCGCTTCTGCTGTGCGGATAACCACGAAGCCATGCTGGATGAGCGTGCCAACTACTGGCTGCCGGTGGATCTTTACATTGGCGGTATCGAGCACGCTATTCTGCACCTGCTCTACGCCCGCTTCTTCCACAAGCTGCTGCGCGATTTCGGCATGGTTGATTCCGATGAGCCGTTCCAGCAGCTGCTCACCCAAGGCATGGTGATCGCGGAAACCTTCTACCGCATTAAAGATAACGGCGGCAAAGAGTGGTTCAATCCCGCCGATGTGGAAGTGAAGCGCGACGAAAAAGGCCGCCCGCTGAGCGCCATTTTGATGAGTGACGGCCAGCCGGTGGAGATGGGCGGCATCGAGAAGATGTCCAAGTCGAAGAACAACGGCGTCGACCCGCAGTCGATGATCGACAAGTTCGGTGCCGACACCGTGCGCCTGTTTATGATGTTTGCCGCACCACCTGAGCAGTCGCTGGAGTGGTCGGATTCCGGCGTCGAGGGCGCGCACCGCTTCCTGAAGCGCATCTGGCGTCAGGTTACCGAGCACCTGGAAGCGGGCACTCCAGGCACGCTGAACGTCGATGCACTCAACGACGACCAAAAAGCGCTGCGACGCAAAACCCACGAAACCATCAAAAAAGCCAGCGACGACATTGGCCGTCGCACCACCTTCAACACCGCCATTGCCGCTGTGATGGAGCTTTCTAACGCGGTCGCTAAGTTTGACGATACGTCCGAACTGGGCCTCGCGGTTAGCCGTGAAGCGTTGGAAGCCTGCGTACTGCTGCTGGCCCCGATTACCCCGCACCTTTGCCACACCCTGTGGCAGCAGTTGGGCCATGAGCAGCCCGCCATTGAAGCCCAGTGGCCGAAAGTAGACGAAGTCGCCCTGACCCGCGACAGCATCGAGCTGGTGGTACAGGTAAACGGTAAACTGCGCGCCCGCCTGGAAGCCCCGGCCAGCGCCGACAAAGCCACCATCGAGCAACTGGCGATGGAAAACGAAAACGTCCAGCGCCATTTGGAAGGCAAAACGGTTCGTAAGGTGATCGTGGTGCCCGGCAAGCTGGTTAACATTGTGGTGAGCGGATGAATCGCCGTCGCTTTTTGACCCTCAGCATCGCCGCGTCAGCGGCGGTGCTGCTCAGTGGCTGTGGGTTCCGCCTGCGCGGCTCGGAATCCATGCCACGCCTGCCCGCGCTCTCGCTAGAGGGCGATGACAACAGCGCTCTCGCCCAGCAGCTTCGCACTCGCCTGCAGCAGTTAGGCACCGAGGTAGAAAGCGGCGCGCCCTGGCGCGTCACTCTGGGCACCCCTTCCCTTCAGGAGCGGCGCATCGGGACCGATGGCCGTGCCAGCCGTGAGCATGAGCTGACGCTGAGCACGTCGCTGTCGGTGCAGCAGCGGGAAACCAATGCCTACGCCCTGAACAACGCCACGCTGAGTACCAGCACGCGGATTCGCGTCAGCGATGACGACCTGCTGAACCGCGAGACGCTGTTCCAGGAAGCCGAGCAGACACTGACTCGGCAGCTTGCCCAGCGTATTGTGGAACGCTTAGCTAACCTTGAGGCGCTGCGGTGAAGGTATTTGCCGATCAATTGCCCGCCGCTCTGGCCAGGAAACTGCCGAAAGCAGTGATCGTGGCGGGTGACGAGCCGCTTCAGCATCGTGACGCCTGCGATGCCGTGCGCGCCGCCGCCCGCCAAGCGGGTATCGAAGAGCGCGAAGTGCTGGATGTGGAGCCCAACTTTGCCTGGGGGCGGCTCCTGGAAACCGCGAGCAACCTCTCGCTGTTTGCCACCAACAAACTGTTGGAGCTGCGTTTGGGCAATCAAAAGCTGGGGCAGGAAGGCAGCAAGGCGCTTGCTCAATATGCGGAAATGATGGATGGCAGCGACGACCTGCTATTGGTTAGCATGGGCAAAGTCGATGCCAAGCAGCAGAAAAGCGCTTGGTTCAAAGCCTTAGATAAACAGGGAATTTTTGTTCCCGTATGGCCGGTAGATGCCTCACGGCTTGGCTATTGGCTACGGGATAGGGCCTCGCATCACGGCCTGCAGATCGACCTGGAAGCCGCGCGACTGCTGGGTGAGCGCACCGAGGGTAATCTGCTGGCGGCGGATCAGGAACTACAGAAGCTGGCGTTGATCTACCCGGCTAATACCCGGCTCAACGTCGAGCACATTGCCCAAGGTGTGGAAGACAGCACCCGCTTTGACGTCTTCAATCTGGCGGATGCGTGCTTGAAGGGCGAACCCAGCCGTGCCTCGCGGATTGTGAACGGCCTAAGAAGCGAAGGCGTGGAAGCACCGATTGTGCTGTGGGCGCTCACCCGTGAGCTGCGCACTCTGCTATCGCTGCATCAGCATTTGGACCAAGGCCAAAGCTTCGAGCATGCCTGCAAATCCCAAAAGCCGATGATTTTTGATAAACGTCGCCCGTCCTATCAAAAAGCCATTAGCCGCCTTTCCATGAAGCGTTTACACAAACTGCTACTAATGGCCCAGCGCCTGGATTTAGCGGTGAAAGGGGCATCTGCCGTGCCTCTATGGCCGGGGCTGCACGACCTCGCCATGACCATGGCAGGGGCAAAAGGCCTCCTGGCGGAAACGCCCTGGACCTATCGCATTAGTGCAAATAATTAGCACTTTGCATTTTCGTCTTAAAACACTCGCTGTTTGTTTCTATACTAATCACTCAAGCTACTCATAGCTTGCTCCCCGATAAGTCTAAGGATGAAGACAATGAAAACAGTGCGTGCTTACCTCTCGACCCTCTTGATTGCTGCGTTAGTGTTTGCCAGCCTGCCCGTTGTGGCGGCCCCTACCGCCCCGCAAGGTATGGATCTGGTATCAACGCAGTCTGTTTTAGCAGGCGACCGTGCCGGTGCGGACCGCGAGCGCATCAATGAAATCCTCGCCCGTGCCGATGTGCAAGATCAACTGCTCAAACAGGGCGTCAATCCCGCCGATGTCGAGGCGCGTGTTGCAGCCCTGAGCGATGCCGAAGCCCAGCAAATGGCGCAGCAGCTTGAGCAGTTGCCCGCCGGTGCTGGCGTGATTGGTGCGCTGTTCGCGGTATTTGTGATTCTGCTGGTAACGGACATTCTCGGTTTAACCGATGTTTACCCGTTCACACGTTAATTCATCCGCGATGATGAACCGTTATGTTAACGCCCGCACTGCGGGCGTTTTACTGTTAGGCCTGCTGCTTCTACTGCTAACCGGCTGCGCACGCAGCCCGGTACTGCTTGAAAGCACCAAAGCGAGCCTGACGCCGCAAACCGAGCTTACCGAGGTGCCGTTTTTCGCCCAAACGGAATACCAGTGCGGCCCAGCTACCTTAGCTATGGTGCTTAATCACGAAGGCGTAGAGGCTAGCTTAGACGAGCTGATTCCTCAGGTATTCTTGCCTGGGCGTGATGGCAGCGTGCAGCCGGAAATGCTGGCCACGGTACGCCGCTACGAACGGCTGGCAATTCCCATCCGAGGTACCATGGATGCTCTGCTCACGCACCTGGAAGCAGGTAACCCGGTGGTCGTGATGCAGAACCTCGCCCTGCCCGCCTTTCCCATGTGGCACTATGCGGTGGCCATTGGCTTTGATTTGCCGAACGAAACGCTTGTTCTGCGCAGCGGTGAAATCGAGCGGCACACCCTATCGTTTAGCCGTTTTGATGCTACGTGGGCACGTACTGAGCGCTGGGGGTTTGTGGTCAGCGAGCCGGGCACGCTGCCCGAAGGTGTCACGGCACGCAATGCGTTAGAGGCCATTAGTGCCTTTGAAGAGCAGCACGGCCCCGACACAACGCTGAGTAGCTGGCAGGCATTCAGTGAGCGCTTCCCGCAAAATCCTACTGGGCAGTTTGCGCTAGGCAATGCCCTGTATGCCGATGGCCAGCCCGAAGCCGCCCTGGCCGCCTTCGAGACAGCCACGAGCCTCGACCCGGAGATGGGTGCTGCGTGGCTCAATCTGGCCATTATACAATTCCAGCAAGCGCGCCTTGCAGACGCCAGAGCATCGCTTACCCAAGCCGCTTCCCTAGAAGGCGAATGGCAGCCCCGGGCTAGACAGCTTTTGGAAACGCTATAGCGTCGCCCTGAAGAGCCGTGAGAGGAAGCTTCAACTCGCGACGGTGCTGAAATGCCCCCGTGGGAGGGAGCTTCAGCTCGCGACGGTGGCTTGGCCGGGGCGCCTGACGGCGCCATTCGCCCGCTAAAGCGGCCTCCCACCGAAGCTGATCTGGCAGGCCAACCTCTGCAGGAAGGCCCGCCCTGACCGCTTAGAACACCCGGTTCAGACCGTTTTGTGCCGCCACTCGATAGGCTTCTGCCATGGTGGGGTAATTGAAGGTGGTGTTGACGAAGTACTTGAGCGTGTTGGCCTTGCCCTCCTGCTGCATGATGGCCATGCCGATGTGCAGGATCTCCGACGCCTGGTCGCCAAAGCAATGGATACCGAGAATCTCCAGGGTGTCCTGGTGGAACAGGATCTTCAGCATACCGACCGTATCGCCGGTGATCTGGGCACGGGCGGTATCCTTGAAAAACGCCTTGCCGACTTCGTAAGGCACTTTCGCTTCGGTCAGCTCGCGCTCATTGGGGCCAAAGGAGCTGATTTCAGGAATGGTATAGATACCGGTCGGCACATCGCTGACAAAGCGGTACTCTTTTTCCAGCAGCTCGTTACAGGAGTTTAGGCCCTGATCGTAGGCGGCACTGGCCAGGCTTGGCCAACCTATGACGTCGCCCGCCGCATAAATATGCGGAATCGAGGTGCGGTAGTGCTCATCCACGCTGAGCTGGCCCCGGCCATTCGCTTCCAGGCCGATGTTCTCCAGCCCCAAGCTGTCGGTGTTACCAGTACGGCCGTTGGCCCATAGGAATGCATCGGCACGGATTTTCTTACCGGATTTCAGGCGTACCACTACGCCTGCTTCATCACCCTCGACACTCTCGTACTCTTCGTTATGACGAATCAGCACGCCGTGCTTGCGTAGGTGATAAGAGAGCGCATCGCTGATCTCATCGTCCAAGAACGACAACAGGCTATCCCGGTTGTTGATCAGGTCTACCTTCACGCCAAGCCCCGAGAAGATAGAAGCGTACTCACAACCGATAACGCCCGCGCCGAAAATTACCAGCGTACGCGGCGTGTGAGACAGGCTCAGGATGGTATCGGAACAGTAGATGCGCGGATGACGGAAGTTGATATCCGCCGGGCGATAAGGGCGTGAGCCGGTGGCGATGACGATTTTCTTGGCCACTAACTCTTCCATCCCCTCTTGGCGGTCGCGAACGACGACAGTATGTTCGTCTTTGAAACGCGCGACGCCGTGAAAGAGGTCGATTCGATTACGCGCGTAGAATGTCGTACGCATTTCGACTTGTTTGTCGATGGTACCGCGCGAGCGCTCCATCACTTTTGGGAAGGAGAACCAACGGGGCTCACCGATATCGCGGAACATTCGGTTGGTATTGAACGCCATGATCTGCTTGACCTGATGGCGCAGCGCTTTGGAAGGAATAGTGCCCCAGTGGGTGCAGTTACCGCCTACCTGGGCCTGCTTCTCAATTATCGCCACCCGCATACCGTGCTTAGCAGCATTAATAGCAGCGCTTTCCCCAGCGGGGCCGGTACCGATCACCACGACATCGTAATTGTGAACCGCCATACGGTTTGGATCTCCTTGTTCCCTGACATCATCAATTCATTAGCGCATACGTAAACGCCCGCGGTTAAGCGAGCGTTTGATGTTATTTAACGCGTAGTAGCATCAGCGGTTAGCGGCGCGTTGCATCGTAACCTAAGTCGGCGCCACGGCTTTCATCACTACGGCGCCGTACGCTACCGCGTTTGCGGTTCTCTTCTTCGCATACTTCGTCTTTACCACCGCAGATATCGCAGCCATCCTTCATGCCGATTTGATTAAGCCCACCGCAGGAGCCTGCAATGGGTTTACGCCCCATCAGCACGCCAACGGCCATCGCGCCCATAATCAGCGCCATAAACCCGAATACCAGTAGCCAAATTGCCATGTTGTCCTCCTAGCATTACGTTAGGTACCTCACCTGCCGACAATACTTGTGCCGATAAGTGCCTTAAAAATCTACCTCCCATTGTACCTCAGCCACCGCAAAATGATCAGGCATTGGGTGTTTTTCAGCACGGATATTCGCATCTGCCAACAAAACGGTAAACAAAAACAAACGGGGCTAGCCCAAAGGCTAGCCCCGTTTCTAACGTTCGCTGATGCGATATTAGCCGCCGAAGTCATCCAGCAGGATGTTTTCCGGCTCAACGCCCATATCAAGCAGCAGCTTGATAACAGAGGCGTTCATCATGGGCGGCCCACACATATAGTACTCACAATCTTCAGGCGCCGGATGGTCCTTCAGGTAGTTTTCATACAATACATTGTGGATGAAGCCCGTCGGGCCTTCCCAGTTATCTTCCGGCTGCGGATCGGAGAGTGCCAAGTGCCACTCAAAGTTCGGGAACTCTTCCGCCAGCTGGTCGTACTCTTCGTTGTAGAAGGTCTCACGCCAGGAGCGCGCGCCGTACCAGAACGAAATCTTACGCGTCGATTTCAGACGCTTAAGCTGGTCAAAGATATGGCTACGCATCGGGGCCATACCGGCACCACCACCGATGAAGACCATTTCAGCGTCGGTGTCTTTGGCGAAGAACTCACCAAACGGCCCCATCACCGTTACCTTGTCACCCGGCTTCAGGTTGAAGACGTAGGTGGACATCAGGCCCGGCGGATGACTGCTGCCAGGAGGCGGAGTTGCGATACGAATGTTGAACTTGAGGAGGCCTTTCTCTTCCGGATAGTTCGCCATGGAGTAGGCGCGGATGACTTCCTCGTTGTTTTTATGGGAAATGTCGAACAGGCCAAACTTTTCCCAGTCGCCACGGTACTCTTCTTCGATATCGAAGTCAGAGAACTTGATGTCGTAAGGCGGCGCTACCAGCTGTACATAACCACCGGCGCGGAAGGCAACTTCTTCACCTTCAGGCAGCTTCAAGTTCAGCTCTTTGATGAAGGTCGCCACGTTCGGGTTGGCGGTTACTTCGGTTTCCCACTTCTTAACGCCGAAGACTTCTTCCGGCACTTCAATTTTCATATCCTGCTTCACAGGAACCTGGCAGGAGAGTCGCCAGCCCTCTTTCTTCTCACGCATGGTGAAGTGCGACTCTTCCGTCGGCAGAATAGAACCGCCGCCCTCTTCTACTCGGCACTTACATTGGGCGCAGGAACCACCGCCACCACAGGCAGAAGAAAGGAAAATACCGTTGGCCGCCAGGGTGTTCAAAAGCTTGCCGCCGGCCTGGGTCTTCAGGGTGTGCTCAGGGTCGCCGTTGACTTCAATGGTCACGTCCCCGCTACTCACTAGCTTGCTGCGCGCTGCCAGAATGATCGCCGTTAAGCTAATAACGATGACCGTGAACATGACAACACCGAGCAAGATGACAGATGTATCAACCATGTCGGTTTCCTATTGCTGAAGGTTTTCTGTACCTCGGCAGCCTGGGCTGCCGAGAAAACCGGCTCCGATTAAAGCTGAATGCCAGAGAAGGACATAAAGCCCAGTGACATTAAGCCAACGGTGATAAACGTGATGCCAAGACCCTGCAGACCGCCCGGCACGTCGCTGTACTTCAGCTTTTCACGAATACCCGCCAGAGCAGCGATTGCTAGCGCCCAACCGGTACCAGCGCCGAAGCCATATACCACGGCCTCACCGAAGTTATAGCTACGCTCTACCATGAACAGTACGCCACCCAGGATGGCGCAGTTTACGGTGATCAGCGGTAGGTAAACGCCCAGCGCGTTGTAAAGCGACGGTACATACTTATCAAGGAACATCTCCATGATCTGTACCAGTGCCGCGATAACACCGATGTAAGAGAGCAGACCCAGGAATGACAGGTCGATGTTTTCAGCACCGCTAATGCCGGTCCAGGTCAGTGCCCCTTCCTGCAGCAGGTACGTGAATACCAGGTTATTGACCGGCACAGTGATCGTCAGTACGACGATAACCGCAATACCGAGACCGATGGCAGAAGACACCTTCTTGGATACCGCGAGGAACGTACACATGCCCAGGAAGAAGGCAAGTGCCATGTTCTCGACGAATACCGAAGCGACGAAAAGGCTTAGATAGTGTTCCATGTTACACGGCCTCCTTCGGCTTGGTGTTGTGCTTCATCTTAAACTCGTTCTCTTCGACTTGCTCCGGGTTGACAGAGCGCAGTACCCAGATCAACAGACCAATGATGAAGAAAGCAGACGGCGGCAGCAGCAGCAGACCGTTCGGCACGTACCAGCCACCATTCTGAATGGTCGGCAGTACAGTGAAGCCGAACACGCTGCCAGCACCCAGCAGTTCGCGGAAGAAACCTACCACCATCAGGACGAAACCGTAGCCCAGGCCATTACCGATACCATCCAGGAACGACATGCCCGGCGTATTGGACATCGCGAAACCTTCCGCGCGGCCCATTACGATACAGTTGGTGATGATCAGACCGACGAACACCGACAGCTGCTTGGACATTTCGTAAGCATAGGCTTTGAGGATCTGGTCGACCACGATAACCAACGAGGCAATGATGGTCATCTGAACGATGATACGAATCGAAGACGGAATGTGATTCCGAATCAACGATACGAACAGGTTCGAAAAAGAGGTTACGAAAATAACCGCCAGCGACATGACCAGCGACACGCTCATGCTGGTGGTCACCGCCAGTGCAGAACAGATCCCCAGAATCTGAAGCGCAATGGGGTTGTTCTTAAAAATAGGCGCCGTTAAAACGCCTTTTGCATTTACATCCGCCATGATCAGGCCCCCTCAACGTCGTCGAAGTCAGTCTCGGTGTCTTCGGCGTCTGATGGCTCGGTACCGCTGCGGAATTTAGCCAGGTAAGGAGCAAAGCCCTCTTCGCTGAGCCAGAACTGCAGCATGTTGGTCACGCCGTTACTGGTCAGCGTGGCACCGGAAAGCGCATCGACTTCGTACTCGTTACTCGCGCCGCCTTTGGTCAGGTGGATTTCAGGAGAGAGGTCGCCCTCTTCGCTGTAAATCTTTTTACCTTCCCACTGGGCTTGCCAGCGCGGGTTGTTTACCTCAGCACCTAGACCCGGTGTTTCTGCGTGGTCGTAGTAGGTGATACTGACGATGGTATTGCCGTCACCCTCTACCGACAGGAATCCCATCATACGGCCCCACAGGCCCTGCCCACGAATAGGCAGAACGATCTGGTCAGGATTCTCAGGATCGCCTACTAGGTACACAGTCGCGAATTTTTCTACGCGCGAGAGTCCCGCGATGTCACGGTCGCCAGACAGCGTGCGGCCAGTGGCCGGGTCACGCGCAGCTTCGAAACCATCGAAGGTCTCGGGATCGAACTGATCGGTATAGTCACCGGTTTCGAGTTCGACGACGCGCGCAGTGATCTGGTTGCTGAACGCTTCTTCCACATCCATACCCGGCTCGTAAAGACGCGCCACGTTGAGGATGTTGGTTTTACGGTCCAGCTCCTGATTGAGCTGCTGCGCTGGGCGCAGTGCTACGGCCGCCGTCGAAACGATGACCGAGCACACGATGCACAGCGAGAACGCTACGATCAGGACTTTCTTGATGGAGTTGTTACCTTGTGCCATTAGGCAGTCTCCTCGGCCGGTGTACCAGTGCGCTTGAGACGGCGCTTCACATTGGCCTGGACGAAGAAGTGGTCAATCAGCGGCGCAAACAGGTTGGCGAACAGGATGGCCAGCATGATGCCTTCCGGGAACGCCGGGTTTACCACGCGGATTAGAACGGTCATCACACCGATCAGCGCGCCAAATACCAAACGGCCTTGGTTAGTCATGGAAGCGGACACAGGGTCAGTCGCCATAAACACCATACCGAAGGCAAACCCACCAATGACGAGGTGCCAGTACCACGGCATCGCGAACATGGGGTTGGTTTCAGAACCGATCAGGTTGAACAGCGTGCTGGTAATCACCATACCCAGGAATACACCCAGCATGATGCGCCAGTTGGCAATCTTGGTCCACAGCAGTACGGCAGCACCGATCAGGATGGCCAGCGTCGATACTTCGCCAACAGAGCCAGGGATAAAGCCTAGGAAGGCATCCCACCAGCTATAGGTGTTGGTCAGCGCAGTCATACCGTCTTGGAACGCCATAGAAAGCGCAGTAGCACCGGTGTAGCCGTCGGCTGCTACCCATACTGCGTCACCAGAAATTTGTGCCGGATAAGCAAAGTAGAGGAACGCGCGGCCCGTCAGCGCAGGGTTCAGGAAGTTCTTACCCGTGCCGCCGAAGATCTCCTTACCGATCACGACACCGA
>Ga0208449_1000371_pt1 | contig 33501 bp, 23 predicted proteins | sample MalvireepMed_s17_FD_184247 | JGI IMG/M metagenome (GOLD analysis project Ga0208449, IMG submission 184247) | Marine viral communities from the Global Malaspina Expedition - Malaspina viral metaG DeepMed_s17 (SPAdes) (version 2) | ecosystem: Environmental > Aquatic > Marine > Oceanic | place...
AAGTAATTTTAGGATATAGGCGTTATGTTAATGTTAATACAAATCAAATATAACAACTTTCATTCCAAATAAACAAATACCCCTGTACAATTTTAACATTAACAGGACGTTGGGCAAATCTTTGAGCGCGTATCAATCCTATAAATTATCTTTGCACACCTATACTTATTGCTATGATCATCGACGTTGCTAAAGCAGACCCTAAGGAAAATATTATCATCAAAGGGGCCAAACTGCACAATCTAAAAAATATTAATACCATCATTCCGCGCAATAAACTGGTAGTCATTACCGGTTTATCGGGTTCGGGAAAATCAAGCCTGGCTTTTGACACCCTTTATGCCGAAGGACAACGCCGTTATGTAGAAAGCTTATCATCGTATGCACGGCAGTTTTTAGGGAGGCTCAATAAACCCAAAGTAGATTATATAAAAGGTATTGCTCCTGCAATAGCGATCGAGCAAAAGGTAAACAGTACCAATCCGCGTTCTACGGTAGGAACCTCAACCGAAATCTATGACTATCTCAAATTGCTTTATGCCCGTATTGGTAAGACCTACTCACCTATTTCTGGGGACGAAGTAAAAAAGGATACGGTCACCGACGTGGTAAATTATGTCAAGGCGTTTGAAGAACGCAGCAAACTCCTATTGCTCGCCCCCTTTCTGATCGAGGAAGGAAGAAAGATCGAAGAAAAACTCAATATTCTTCAGCAGCAAGGTTATGCACGTATTAAGGTAAATGATACGGTGGTACGTATTGATGAAGCTGATGCCATCAAAAAAACAGACAAGCTGTTTTTGGTTGTAGATCGCATCATTAAAAAAGACGACGAGGACTTTTACAATCGTCTTGCCGATGCTGTGCAAACCGCCTTTTTTGAAGGTAAAGGCGAAGCTTTTATTGAAGATTTAACCACCGGAAAACAACGTCATTTTAGCAACAGTTTTGAGTTAGACGGGATGAGCTTTCTGGAACCCAACGTGCATCTGTTCAGTTTTAATAATCCGTATGGGGCGTGTCCTACGTGTGAAGGTTATGGGGATGTAATTGGTATTGACGAAGATCTGGTTATTCCAAACACAGCGCTTTCCGTTTATGAGAATGCTGTATTTCCTTGGCGTGGGGAAAGTATGAGCTACTATCGGGATCAACTGGTCAACAACGCCTATAAATTCGATTTCCCAATACATAAACCCTATTTTGAATTGAGTGCTGCACAAAAGGATTTGCTTTGGAATGGAAATCAATATTTTGAAGGTATTAATCAATTCTTTGAATTTTTAGAATCTAAAGCTTATAAGATCCAAAATCGGGTGATGCTCTCACGCTACCGCGGAAAAACACGTTGTAAAACCTGTGGTGGTAAGCGTCTGCGTAAAGAAGCTAATTATGTCAAGATCGGTGGCACTACGCTAACCGACCTTGTAGAACTTCCATTAAATAAAGTTGCCGACTTCTTTAAAGATCTAGAACTGAGCGAACACGACAGCAAAATCGCGAAGCGTTTACTTACTGAAATCGAAAGTCGGTTAGAATTCCTCGCTAAGGTTGGTTTGAATTATCTAACCTTAAACCGAAAGTCCAATACGCTTTCCGGTGGAGAATCGCAACGCATCAACCTTGCCACCTCATTAGGAAGCAGTCTGGTAGGTTCAATGTATATTTTAGACGAACCCAGTATTGGCTTACACCCCAAAGATACCGAGCGGCTGATAGAAGTACTGCAAAATCTTCGGGATTTAGGCAATACGGTGATTGTCGTGGAGCATGACGAAGACATCATGAAAGCCGCTGATGAGATCATTGATATTGGTCCGGAAGCCGGAACCTTCGGAGGTGATGTAGTCGCTGTGGGAACCTACGATGAAATTCTTAAAAGTGATTCGCTCACGGCAAAATACCTCAACGGGGAATTAGAAATCAAGGTCCCTGAAAAGCGTCGTACCTCTAAGTATTATATTGACGTAAAAGGCGCACGAGAAAACAATCTAAAAAATATCGATGTTCGTTTTCCGCTAGGCGTTTTTGTCGCAGTAACCGGTGTTTCGGGAAGTGGAAAAAGTACCTTAGTGAAAAAGCTCCTCTATCCTGCCCTACTGAAAGAAACCGGCGGCTATGGAGAGAAAGTGGGGCAAATGACCGGGATCGAAGGAAAGTTTGACAACATCAATCACATCGAGTTTGTAGATCAAAATCCTATTGGTCGTTCCTCACGTTCTAACCCGGTGACCTATATCAAAGCCTATGACGACATCCGGTCGCTGTATGCCGATCAAAAACTGAGCAAGATCAGAAACTTTAAGACCAAGCATTTCTCTTTTAATGTTGATGGTGGGCGCTGTGAGCACTGTAAGGGAGAAGGTGAAGTCACTATTGAAATGCAGTTTATGGCCGATGTACATCTGGAATGCGAGGTGTGTAAGGGCAAGCGTTTTAAGAAAGAAGTCCTTGAGGTTACTTTTGAAGACAAAAATATCGATGACATTCTTAATATGACCATCGATGATGCCATCGCCTTTTTTAAAGAACACAAGCAGGATAAAATCACCCGCAAGCTTAAACCCTTACAAGACGTAGGATTAGGCTATGTCACACTCGGGCAGAGTTCGTCTACGCTTTCCGGCGGTGAGGCACAGCGTATCAAACTCGCTTCCTTCTTGGTAAAAGGAACAACTAAAGAGAAAAACCTGTTCATTTTTGACGAACCTACTACAGGCTTGCACTTTCACGATATTCAAAAGTTATTGGCATCCTTTCAGGCATTGATTAAAAAAGGACATTCTATTTTGGTAGTAGAGCATAATCTCGATCTGATCAAATGCGCAGATCACGTGATCGATCTTGGTTTAGAAGGTGGAGAAAACGGAGGACATCTTATCGCCGCCGGAACTCCTGAAGAAGTAGTCAAGAACAAACAATCGTATACTGCGCAATACCTAAAAGACAAGCTCTAGAATTGATTTAACTTATAAAAAAATTAAAGCGCGAAGATATTCTTCGCGCTTTTTTTATGAAAAACAAACGCACTAAAAACCACTGATAACCAGAGTTTTAAAATTAAATATCAATACTATTCAGATACTATCAATACGTCTTTTTTGATTTTGGCACGCGGTTTGGATTATACCTAGCGAACACAGATGAGAACTTCAAGTTCGGTCTATTAAAATGGATGTTATGAAACGCACGTTATTCTTTTTAGCAGCAAGCTTTGTGATCACGGCTACCGCACAGGCTTCAGAAGTAAACAGCATTGGTTTACACACAAAAGCAGAAACTCCTGCTTTCTATTTGCAACCTGTCGTTTTTATAACACAAGGTGTTGAGTTTTTGATTTACCCTGACGGGACTTTAGATTATAACCTTCCACCTGCATCGGTCAGCCTTAATGGTAGACGTGTAAATCAGGTGTATTACAACCCCAATTCAGTTTATGACTCTGGTAGCAACTACCGCAGAGGCTATGTGCAATACTATCGTAACGGTCAGGTTGCACAAATAGGTCAACTGGTTATAAATTATCATCGCAATGGTCGTGTAGATCGTATAGGCGACGTCGCGATTACCTATAAAAAAGGGCGTTTGGATAAGATCGGAAACTTAAAAATGCACTATGATAGAAGCGGTCGCATCTATAAACAGACCGGAAGTATTTATAAAGGAAATACTACAAAAGACAAGCACCGCATTACGGTTTATGGAGACCGTAGCCGCAGATCTTAAAATAAACCCCACAACTGTGGGACATAGTTTGATTTTTTTGGTTGGTTAGTTAGTTGAAAATCCTCGATGAATTCATTTTATCGGGGATTTTTTATGGTCGGTTGCCAGCGGCTTATTTTGTAGTTTTGCAGCATGCAAATTCAAGACACCATCGCTGCATTGGCCACTGCTCCGGGAGCAGGTGCTATTGCTGTAATTAGAGTTTCGGGAGCCGAAGCACTTGCTATCGTATCTGATCTTTTTAAGGCTAAAAGCGGAAAAAAGCTTATCGATCAAGATTCACACACGCTTCATTTAGGAAACATTGTGGACGGTTCCCGGATCATTGATGAGGCCTTGGTTTCCATTTTTAAGGGAAAGCGCTCGTATACCGGCGAACCTACGGTTGAAATTTCGTGCCACGGGAGTTCGTATATTCAGCAGGAAATCCTTCAGCTTTTATTCAGAAATGGATGCCGCGCCGCTAAAGCCGGCGAATTTACTTTGCGCGCCTTTATCAATGGGAAAATGGATTTGAGTCAGGCAGAAGCTGTAGCAGACCTCATCGCTAGTGATAACGCCGGCGCACATCAAATCGCAATGCAGCAAATGCGTGGCGGCTTTTCTAATAAGATCGCCCAGCTGCGTCAGGAATTGCTCAATTTTGCTTCACTTATCGAACTCGAACTCGACTTTGCCGAAGAAGATGTGGAGTTTGCCAATCGGGAAGAATTTCAGCAATTAATTTCTAAAATCACACGCGTTCTTAAACGCCTTATCGACTCTTTTGCTACCGGAAATGTGATCAAAAACGGAATTCCGGTGGCTATTGTGGGCGAACCCAATGTAGGAAAATCTACTTTACTGAATGCTTTGCTCAATGAAGAGCGGGCTATTGTAAGCGACATTGCCGGTACGACACGCGACACTATCGAAGACGAGATCTCGATAGGTGGTATTGGATTCCGGTTTATTGATACTGCAGGAATCAGAGAAACCGTAGATGTTATTGAAGGGCTTGGTATCAAAAAAACCTTTGAAAAGATCGCACAAGCACAGGTAGTGCTTTACCTCATCAATTCGGAGAAGTTTAAAGATCAGGCCGAATTATTTACGGTGGAAATCCAAAAGATACGCAATCGCTTCCCCGATAAGCCTTTGGTGCTGGTGGCCAACAAGATCGATCACCTTTCGGAAGCTGAACAAAAAGCGATCAATAAGCAACTTGCCGCACTTCTTTCCGAAGGCAACAAATCGGCCGTGTTGCTTATTTCTGCAAAAACAGGATCCGGTGTTGAAGCACTTAAGGAGCAATTGCTTCAATTTGTAAATACCGGTGCACTACGCAATAACGAAACCCTGGTAACCAACTCCCGTCATTACGACGCCCTACTCAAAGCATTAGAAGAGATCGAGAAAGTTCAAATGGGTATTGATGCCGGCTTGAGTGGCGATTTACTTGCCATAGACATTCGCGAAGCACTTTACCATTTTGGAGAGATTACCGGGCAGGTCACCAATGACGAATTGCTGGGTAATATTTTTGCTAATTTTTGTATTGGAAAGTAATATGTTGTGGATATAAACAGGATTGTAATTGCTAAATGATTTAAAATCAATTTATATGCAAACAATCTGAAAATACACGAGCGATTCCACATTGGCTTGTTATCTTAGTCCTGCTTCTTTTTCTTTCACAAGCATTTTGTATTGTCCTTCTATTGCTGCGCTAAAAAGTGAAATTGCAATTTATTTTTCTTTCAAAAAGACCTGTTTTTTGTGAAGGCCTTTCCGAAAGAAAAATTTTTAGATAGAGGATAAATTAGCTTGGCTAAATAAAAGCGGATGTATTAAAAAAGTAAGTTACCAAACTATTACTAAATTGAAACTTCGTTGAAAGTTAACATGGAAATCACCACATTTATTATTAAATAAGAAATAATGAAATTTTTGATTGTACTAATGTTGCTCGTCTCGTACCAGGCTTATTCTCAAAAAGCCAATGACTCTATCTATATCTTATTTGATAAAGCGACAGACTCAATTATTAGAGAGAATAGTACACACCCTCAGGAAATTTTAATACTAAATACACTTTATAGGAATGAACTAACTGAATATAAAAAAAGTCTCAGTAAAGGCACATCTCCTTTTATACCGACTAACGAGCCATTTAGATATTATAAATTTTATGTAACAAAAAAACTAAATGAAAATATTCCAATAAACACACTTAAATATTACCCTCGAGAAGACTTAAAAAATTTAACTCCATATAATAAGTCTATATTTATTGTTGGTGATTCTATCTTTTTCGAAGTTTCATTTATTCAAATTATAAATGAATAAACTTTAGTTACGTAAAGGAAAAAACTGCGCTCAGAATTAATATTTACTTTTAAAATTACTTATCTATCCCCGCATCTTTTTATTTCACAAGCATTTTGTATTGTCTTTCTATTGCTGCGCTAAGAAGTATAATTGGAATTAATTTTTTCTTTCAAAAAGACCTGTCTTTTGTGAAGGCCTTTCCGAAAGAAAAATAATTAGGTGGAGACTGTTGAAGTATATAAAATGGTCTATTGATTTTATATGCTTGAAAGCACACTACGATTTAAAGCTTTTCTAAGTTATACTTGAATAAATTAGGATTGATCACTAGCATGGCCCACCCCCAATTGTTGGTGTTGCTTGATGTTGTGCCTCCTTTGATTAAACTCATACTTTCAGATGCGAACATATGTGAATACCCCAGCTGTAATTTTACATTCTTAATTAATGGCTGCGTATAAACCACATCTAATTCAGTTCCTAAATACTTATCTGCATCTCCAGCTAATGAGGCATTTGAAGCGAAATAATGCAAAGCAGTTAGCAGCGTAGATCGTTCTCCTGTTTTAAAAACTGCCTTAGCGTTAACATCATTTAAACCTACAGCATTAGCATGGTTACCTACGTAGAAATAATCCATAAAACCATTGAATTTATGATTGGTTCCATATAAAGGGAAAAAGGACTGTCGCTCTGTACTTCCCTGATCAGAACCGCTTAGCAATTCGGCACCTACCCCTAGAAGTGCACTTCCGGCTTTATAGGTAGCACCGAGCGCTACCTGATAAGCTGATAAAGTTTGGTCTACGGGATAGGCATCACCAAATTGATAGTATGCACTTCCTGATACCTTTACCGCTCCTATGGGAAATGTAAAATAAGACCCAACTGTCTGCGTATAATATACACCATCTGCGACAGCAGCATCGCTAGCATCAAAACGCTGAAATCCTGTATTTAAAGCCAATACGCTTATAGAAGACTTTTCCCACGTTTTCTTAAAATAGCCGTACTGCATCGTTTTGTAAGTAAAGAAGCCAGGAACAGTATAAGTAGTCCCCAAAATAGATTCGCCTTGCTGACTGAACGCAAATCCTAGATCTAATTGAAAATCTTTCTTTTTGTATTTTAATAATGCCGCATCGTGAAATCGACCTTGCATCGCCCAATCCAAACCTCCAAAGATGCGCTGGTCATCATAGGCTATAACCTGTCTCCCTAATTTGGTAGACCAATTCTCACTTAAAAACAGCTCTGCCCAGGCTTGAAAAAGCATAAAGGAATCGTTACCATCTACAGGTAAGATTTGCCGAGTATCTCCCCAAGTACTAACATCTTGAACCGCAACAAAAACATCGAGTTTTTCTGCGCTATATTTAAAGTTTAACCGTGCGCGCTGCCTTACAAAAGCAGCAGGATCTGCATCGTCCGGAAACAAGGTGCTAAAACCGTGACGGTATTCGAACCGCTGACGCAAATCTGCATCTAAACTGAATTCCTGAGCGATACCATTGAAAAGGCTAAAAAGCGAAAGACTTAAAAAGAATGTAATTTTTTTCATAATGAGATCTATGTAAAAGTTGACAGTTCAAATATATTTCAAAACTCTTTAATTAAGTATTAATACTTAATTTATTATGCTTTTATTGTCTATTTTTATCTAAAATCAAATTTAATACTATAAAAAATACGTATATCAACGTAATAATACGTAGAAAACTATAGTTTTATAAAATCTTAGAGCTGTATGATCACAACCTAAAATTCAGTTCAAGCTTAAAAACCCGATTACTATGAAAGATCCTAAACTTATTCTTGTAGGCGCTGGCCCCGGAGATCCTGAGCTTCTAACATTAAAAGCCGTAAAAGCGCTTCATACTGCAGATGTCATTTTATATGATGCGCTGGTGAATATTGAGCTATTAAACCATGCTCCAGCTGATGCAGAACGCATTTTTGTTGGAAAACGAAAAGGATGCTACGCATATCAACAAGATCAGATTAATGAACTTATAGTACAGCGTGCCAAAAGCAAAGGAACTGTTGTTCGTTTAAAAGGTGGTGATCCTTTTATATTTGGCAGAGGTTCTGAAGAAATGGAATATGCTCAACGGTATGGAGTCCCTTCAGAACTTATTCCCGGTATATCCTCATGCATGGCAGTTCCTGCCTTGCAACATATTCCGCTTACCAAACGTGGGGTTTCAGAGAGCTTTTGGGTGATTACAGGCACCACAAAATCCCATAAATTGTCCAACGATGTTCATTTGGCTGCAAAAAGTAACGCGACAGTAGTAATACTTATGGGAACCGCAAAACTCGATGAGATCATAGCGCTTTATAAAGCTGAACATAAAAATGACCTTCCCGTAGCAATCATACAAAACGGGACCCGATCTTTTGAAAAAATAGGTATTGGAACAGTAGCTAGCATTTCTAAAATCTATAAAGAACAGCACTTAGGGAATCCAGCAATAATTGTATTGGGTGAAGTGGTAAATAACCGCAAACAAATGCAAGAAGTTATTGCACAAACTGCTGCAAGCATTTAAGGCAAGCTTTTTATATTCGTGCCGCTGCGTACTGTATTTACCCGTACCGCTTTTAAACGAATACAGTACGTTTGCCAGATAATGCGTTTTTATAGCTTTAGTATTTTGGGCCACATTTAGATACCCAAAATACGAACTCTCATAAGATAAACCCGGAACCCATAAGGCATTCCTTTAGGGACTCAAAGTCTTGAGCTTATCGCTGCTTAATTTTTAGTTAAGAGAAATTTCGAACTTCTCATACCGGTACTTTATGCTCCTTTAAGACTAAGCTTGTATTTCCTCGGTCACTGTAACCTTTTTATAGGCACTCACAGGCCCTTCACATAAAGAACAGGAATACGTATCGGGTAAGTCTTCAAAGTGTACTCCAGGTTCTATATCCTGTGTGATATCTCCAAACCTGTGGTCGTAGATCGTTTGGCAGGATTCACATTGATAAACTTCAAATTGCACTTGTTTGGTTTCGATAACGGCCTTGGTTTTTGACTCTTTCGTCATCCCTAAATTCTCAAAATACATGCGACTCAACTCTATCAACAAGTTGGGTAATTCTACCTGATCAACATCTTGAACATGTACGATATAATCACGGGTATTGGGATCAAAATTATCGGCATAAAGGATATTGAATGTATCGCGTTTTTCAAATGTTTCAGGAAGTTCCCCGGCTTGGTTTTTTTCAATTACTATAGAAGTGAAATAATACGTACTACTTTTATACGCTGTAATGCCAAAAGTCAGCCCGTAGGTGCTGATGTCATTTTTATTAAACTCTCCCACCAGATACTCTTTAAGCTGAAGCGCCATGGTATTTGCAACAGGTAAATGCCAATTTAACTCAAGCATACTGTGTCTGACATTGATTCCTGAAAGGCCAAGAAACTTCTCCCAAATTAACTTGTCTTCCTTTGGAATTCCCTTAACGATAAACGATTTAAAAGGGGTAAGTGAAATTTTACCAATTTTTGAGCTAGCGCACAAATCGCATAGTGCTTTTAAAAATTGAATATCATACTGGTTATTACGCCAGTATAAACCCAACCAGTAGTTACCCGATTGCATACGATTCATTCCCTCATAATACGGAAATGGATTAAAATCCACCTCAAGTGGCTTTGATACGGTGCGACTGTTAAGGTCTATCGCATCAATCACAAGGTCAAAAAGCATGGCGACCGTATCAGGCTCTTCGCGTACTAACTGTTCTATAACTATAGCTATACGCGCCAAATCCCAGCTGTAGATCAAGACCGGATACATTTGTATTTGCTCCCAATTGGGCATTCTTACATACAAATACCAATAATCTTCAAAATCTGATGCTACAAAATTGAGATGACCTGTAAACAACGGCACCAGACGCTGCCTTGGATCTGTTATATTTATTTTAAGTTTGGGGGTGCTCTGGAATTGCTCTAATATATATAGATAACGGTCTGCGGTGAGCCACGGGGTGTTGTTAAATAAATCACTGGACACATAGGAAGATACGATGTTCTCTACCCCTTTCATATCGGCAGTAACCAGTTCAAACTTATCTGTTTTGAAATCTTCTCTATGCTCCGTTAAAAACAAAATATCTTGTCTGGAGCCGAATGCTACCGTTTTAAGATTTAAACCTTCAGCTACCTCTAAAATAGCTTTTAGTTCTCCGGGTGAGAGCACCCCTCCTTTGACAATTACGCGTGAATATTCGTGTATCATACCGCAGCTTGAACTTCAGTTAATATCTCACGGACCTCGGTTTTACAACTTCCACAACCAAGCCCTGCTCCTGTTTGATTGCACAAGGCAGTAAAATCTGTACAGCCAGCTCCAATAGCTTCTTCTATATTTCCAGAACCTACCTGACTGCAAGAGCAAATCAGTTTTCCTTTTACCGGAGCTTGTTTTGAAGAACCGCGAAGGAGTTGATCGCGTTTATCTGCCAATTCAATTTTACTATCTATCAGATTCTTAAATTCTGCAAATTCCTGCTTATCTCCCATTAAAACGGCACCAATAAGCAAATCGTCTTTGATAATGCATTTCTTGTAATACCGTTTAGCGACATCCATAAAAATCACCTCTTCGTATGAAGAATCGTTTTTAGGAATAGCGATCGTTCCGATACTGCATAAATCGAGATCTTCAAATTTTAAGATGTTCATCAGCGTGGATCCTTCATAACTGATGCTTATATCCCCTGCGATGTAATTTGCTAAAATATTGGCTTGCTCTTCAGCTGCTGCAGTAATCCCAAAAGTCTGATTTTTAAACTCTGCTATTTCTCCTAAAGCAAAAATATTACTATCTGAAGTCTGTAAAAATTCATTAACCCGTACGCCCCTACCCATTTTCAAGCCTGCAAGCCGTGCCACTTCAATATTGGGTCGTGTGCCGATGGCATACACAATAGCATTCGCCTCTAAAACTTTACCGCTCTTTAAAGTGACTTCCAACGTATGAGGTTCTTCACTATCAAATACCGTACTTACCTCATTATCAAAATAAATTTGAATACCCCGCTCTTGCACATCTGCCGAAAGCATACGACTGGATACGCTGTCTAATTGCCGCTCCATTAAGTAGGATGAACGCTGAATGATGGTAATATTTACCCGTTTATGTCGTAAGGATGCTGCTAATTCTAAACCAAGAAGTCCTCCACCCACGATGATAACACGCTGTTCATTAGCTGGAATTTCAGTGTTATCAAGATAGGATTTAAAACGATCAGCATCCTGCTTATCACGCATGGTAAATCTGCCGTTTAGGTCCAAGCGCACATCAGGGGGTACAAAAGCCCGACTCCCGGTTGCAATAATGAGTTTGTCATACGCGTGGTAAATACCCCGGCTGTCTTTGATCGTGCGTGAGTTTTTGTCTATTTCTATAACCGGGTTTTGCTGATAGAGTTTAATATCTAAATGCTTCAGCTGGTTGGCTTTCATTTTCAGCAATTGCTCCCAGGTCAATTCTTCAGTAATATATTCCGGCAATAATACCCGGTTGTAAAAGGCATGTTCTTCTTTAGAAAACACCGTGATTTGATCTACCGTATTCAACTCCCGGTAATTTTGAATAAACCGGAATGCCGCTGCACCAGAACCTATCACCACAATCTTCTCTCGCTTTTTTCGGTACTTCTCAATCTGAACCGCAGTAAATTTAAAGTCAGGTTCCTTACTCTGTGGATCCACCATATTTTGAGTGAGGTTATTGGTACGATTCCAATCACGCTCTAACTTTTTACCCCAATGCATGGGTAGAAAAATCATTCCTCTTCTCACATTGTCAGTTAGGTTTGCTTTTACCCTAACATTTCCGTTCTCACTGGTGATCTCACAAACATCACCTTCTCTGATTTTAAGTGCAAAAGCATCCGAAGGATGTAGCTCCACGACCGGAGCAGGGTAATGTGTTTTTAATCGGGAAACCTTACCCGTTTTGGTCATCGTATGCCATTGATCTCTCACCCGCCCGGTAGTTAATATGAAGGGGTAGTTCGCATCAGGCTGAATAGACCTGTTGGTAAGGGATGAAGGAATATTAAAAATGGCCTTTTGCGATGGGGTATAAAATTTTTTATCCTCAAAAAGTCTTGGTGTACCGGTATGTCTGTATGCATTTACCGGCCATTGAAAGGTTCCTTCTGTTTTTAAGCGGTCATAATTTAAAAACGATATGTCAATATTTGTGCCCTTGGTCATCGCACAATATTCCTGGTAAATCTCTTCGGTATTGAAATAGTTGAATCCGCGAAAGCCCATTTTTTGAGCAAAATCACATAAAATATCAACATCAGGTCGGGCCTCGCCAGGGGCATTTACAACTTGAGGCAGATGCGAAATCCTACGCTCAGAATTGGTCATCGTGCCTTCTTTCTCTAACCACCCGGCAGCAGGAAGTACTAGGTCTGCAAAATCGACCGTGTCAGATTTGTTAGAAATATCCTGAACTACTACAAATTTTGCCTTCTTTAGCGCCTTTTCTACACGCCTAACATCGGGAAGACTTACTGCAGGGTTGGTACAAATGATCCAAACCGCTTTCAATCTACCGGTTTCTAATTCCTGAAACATCTCGGTTGCCGTATAACCGGGTTTACCAGAAATTTCATTCACACCCCAAAACTGGGCAACTTCTCTTCTGTGATCCGGATTCATCAAATCCTTGTGAACCGCAAGTAAATTGGCCATTCCACCTACTTCTCTACCCCCCATTGCATTGGGTTGGCCCGTAAGTGAAAAAGGACCTGATCCCGGCTTTCCTACCTGGCCGGTAATTAAAGACAAGTTGAGTAAGGCAAAATTTTTATTGGTCCCTACTACACTTTGATTGAGCCCCATCGCCCACATGCTGATAAAGCCTTTAGATATACCTATCATATCAGCTGCTTTCTTTATATCCGCAACAGGCACACCACATTGCTTAGCAGCCTCTTTTAACGAGAGTTTTTTTACTTGCGCTTTGTAATGTGCAAAGCCTTCCGTATGCTTATCTATAAATTCTTTATCTACCAGACCTTGTTCTAGCAAGCGTCTCCCTATCGCATTGTAAAGAATAATATCGGTTCCCGGTATCAACTGCAAATGCAAATCTGCAAAAGCTGCGGTATCGGTACGCCGTGGATCTACAGCAATGATCTTTACATCAGGGTTGTTTTCTTTATGTTGCTCCAATCTTCGGAATAGAATAGGATGGCAATAGGCCGGGTTAGCACCGGTAATCAAGAAACAATCTGCCAGTTCGATATCTGCATAGGCAATAGGAACCGAATCTTCACCAAAAGTTTTCTTATATCCCACTACCGCACTACTCATACACAACCTTGAGTTGGTATCAATATTATTGGTACCTAAAAAGCCTTTTACCAGTTTGTTGGCGATATAATATTCTTCAGTAAGGCATTGACCCGATACGTAGAAACCAACACTATCAGGGCCGTGCTGTTGTATAATACTTTTAAATACCTGAGCGGCTCTGGTTAGCGCAGTATCCCAGCTGACGCGATCCAAGGGATGTGATTTACTCCAACGCATCTGCGGATAGAGCAAACGATCTGATGTGTCGTTAACCACATAATGCAAATTTCTACCCTTGGAGCATAGCATTCCCCTGTTCACCGGATGATCTGGATCACCCTCAACCAGCACTTTATTTTTCGCATCTTTTTTGATGATTAAACCACAGCCTACACCGCAATACGAACAGGTTGATTTAATGGTTTTTTCTATCATAATAAGGAGAATTTAGTACTAAGGTTGAAGTTTTTCAGGAGGTTTCAAAGGGATTGTAGTCAAATTACGAATACAATAAATAAACCTCAAAACCTTTGTCAATTATAGATTTTGAGGTTTGTTTTTTAAGCATTTGATGGAAGCAGTTGTTCCTCTCCGGTAACCAAATGATCTTCTGCTGCACGCTTTTCGTCAGCCGTTGAGAACTTAATGGTCAAGGCGAGTAATCCTGTTGCAAAAACCAACAGTCCTATCAAGAAATAACCACTGGATACTGCAGTTGCAGCCGCTTCAGATTGCGCTAACCGCGCCACTTCTTCACTTGCGCCGGCATTGGCCGTGAGCGCTGCTTGTTCTGCAACAGCAGATTTCGATTTTAAAAGCATCGCAGCTAAGAATGCACCTACATTACCTCCCGCTCCTACGATTCCTGAAATGGATCCTATCGCTTTTTTGTTTATAAAAGGCACTACCGAAAAAGTGGCTCCCTCGGCCATTTGTACCGAAAGACTAAAAGCCACAAGAAAAAGTATCCCTAAGACCAGACTCGTAATAGTAGAAAAGGTCACTAGCATTATTCCCTCAACCGCCAGAATAACTACTAAAAATAATACGCGACCGCGTAAGCCTTTCAGTTTACCAAATCTGTCACCGAAATAGCCTCCTAGCGTTCGGGCAAACAAATTCATCAGCGCAAAAGATAATACAATGTTACCCGCGGTAATTCTATTTAGATTGAACGTATTTTGCAGGTAATCATCCATGGTTCCATAAACGGTTAACTCGATACCAAAACATGCAGCATACACCAAAAACAGAATCCACACCCGGTAATCTTTTAAAGCTTCAAGAAAACCAACTTCATCTTTTTTCTTACCTTTTATTTTTTTTCCTTGCGCTCTTAATTCCTTAAAATTTCCTTCGGGAGTGTCTTTAGTAAAAAAGAAATACACAATACCCATTAAGAAGCAAACGACTCCAGCAATTATCAATGAGAATCTCCAGGCATCTGCCTCTGCCACCCCTAAACCAACAATTCCGGCTGCTATTAATGGCATTATGAGTCGGTTTGCTCCACCTCCCATATTTCCCCAACCTGCTGAAGTAGCATTGGCAGTACCTACAATATTAGAGGCAAACATCAATGAAGTGTGCACTTGAGTAATTACAAAACTCGCCCCGATAAAACCTATAAACAAACGACAGATTAAAAACTGAAGCGGGGTTTGAACAAGTCCACACAGAATCACCGGTATCGCACCAATTATAAGTAACCACGTATAACATAGACGTGGCCCGTATTGATCACACAATTTTCCTATGATCAATCGAGCAAAAACAGTTCCTGATACGGCCAGAATGACCGAGTTCCATTTTTGCACAGGAGTCAGACCTAAATCCCGAACCACATCTGGCATAAATGGAACAATACCAAACCAAGCGAAGAAGCACAAAAAGAATGCAACCGAGGTAATCCAAAATGTTCGCATTGGAACACTGGAAAAATCTTTAAAATTAAGGCGAGTTGCCTTTGCGGAAGTGAATGTTGTTTTCATAATTAAGTGTTTATACTTACAAAAGTAAGTACTAATACTTAATTAAAATACGTAGTCTAGAAGAATTATGAATATTTAGGTATTCCTTCTATAAATTCTCAAATTGAAAATTTATCCCGATAATATTCGTGATTTTATATCAAATTATACTGTGCAGCCTTATTTGCCAACTCCATAAGGTTCTTAACATCAAGCTTTTTCATCAAATTAAAACGGTGTACCTCTGAGGTTCGCTTACTTATATTTAATTCTTCTCCAATTTCCTTATTGCTTTTGCCTTCTAAAACAAGCCCCAATATCTGTCGTTCTCTCTTGGTTAGACTAAACTCTTGTACTATAGACGCTTTAGCATCTTTAACCGGCGCCGCTGTTTTACCATTAACGAAATTATTAATGATTATGGAAGACAACTCCCCTGCAAAATACTTATCACCGGCTTGTAGGGTATGTAAAGCTTTTACAAATTCTTCTTTACTAGAGCCTTTTAATAAATAACCGTCTGCCCCCGCTTGAATAGATTGTAATACATATTCTTCACTATCATGCATAGAAAGCACGAGTGTTTTAGTCTTTAAAGCTTCTTTTTTTATGGCCTGTACCACCTCGATGCCGTTCATTTCCGGCATACGAATGTCTACAATGAGAAGATCTGGCTGCCTTTCTTTAATGATCTCTAAGGCTTCTTTACCGTTGGAAGCTTCATCAAGAACCTCAATGTCTTGTTCATCTTCTAACAAGGCTTTTATCCCATCACGTACCAGTACGTGATCATCAGCCAGTACTACTTTAAGCATTTCCTGCTCCATAACCAGTTATTTATTCTATAGGAATATTTAAGGTAACCCGTGTTCCCTTACCAAGTTCCGAATTTACAAAAAGTCTACCATTAATATAGTTCATTCGCTCGTGCATAAAGGTCATCCCCATCCCCCCATCACCTCGACGGTTATCCCCTGTTTTTTTCATATCAAAACCTTTACCATCGTCATCAATAGTTAAACTCAGCAGGTTTTTGCTATGGCGAATACTTATAAGAATAAATTGAGAATCTGCATATTTAATGGCGTTGTTAATCGCTTCTTGCGTGATGCGGTAGGTATTAATCTCTACCAAGCTGTCTAAGCGTAAGTTAAAGCCTGTTTTGTTTTGAATTTGTATGGTTTTCCCGGTTAAGTTGCTCAACTCTTTACAAAGCTTTGTAAGTGCGGGAATAAGACCGTGATCGGTTAACTCCGGGGGTGTCAAATTGAAGGTGGCGGTGCGTATTCCTTTAATAATATCTAACGAAAGGCTTTTTAAATTATCGATTTTGAGTCGGGCTTTTTCCTGATCTTCAAGGTCAATACTTTCTAATGTATACTTCAGACCGGTAAGCATTTGCCCTATCCCGTCATGCAGATCCTGGGCAATTCGGTTTTGCTCCTGCTCTTGATTTTCAATAATCTGTCTTGAGATGGTTTTTTGATGCCGTATGCGTTCTTCAAAATTAGACTTTGTTAACCGTGCTATTTCATCATAGGCTTCTTTTCGTTTAGTCACATCCAGAAATATCATAAGCAGCTCATTGTTTTCATTTCCTCTATTAAAAGGAAGTAAAGACATCTCTAAATACAGCGCGCTACCATCTGGAGCGGTGGCTTTGATCTCCCCTTGCCAGCCGGTACGCTTGTGCTCTAAAAGAATTTTCTCGAAATTATTTTTCTCGACCTCATCGGTCGAGATGAGCTCTACCAGGTTGGTGTTTTGCTTAAAAAAACTCTGTTTAAATAATTTTTTAAAGTGCTCCCCGGCGTGTAAAATCACACCATTAAGATCGGTCCTTACAAAGAGTAAGGTTTTATCCATGGCTTGATTTAGCGCTCGGGATTCCCATAATAATCTTTCCTTAGATTCAGAGAGCGCATCGGCATCTCTTGCCATTTTCTGGGCTTTACGCTCTGCTGTTATTAATTCTAACATCCCTGCACGTACCGCCTTTGCTGTAGGCCAAAAAATAAAAATGAATTCTGCAAGGAGAATGATTAACGTAATCCCTACAAGCAAGGTTTCCAGCGTGCGTAATCGTTCTATTTTTGATGCTGCTTCGTCTTCGTATTGATTGACAATACGATCCATCAATCTTAAAAATTCACCTTCGTTAGCCTGTATCGTTTCTAGAGCCTTTTCAAAATCGGCTTCTGCATTCTTAGAAGAATCAGTACGTATCAGCAAGGTTTCTGAAGCCTTATAAATCGAATCGAAATAGGGGTTTATTTTTTGGAACAAGTTTGCTATAGCAACCGACTTATCTTCGGGAATTTGCAGCTCCTCATCTCCATTCTGAAGGGCCGTATGACTTTGATACCAAAGCGCGCGTGTTTCTGAAAGACTGTCTTTTAAGGAAGTGGCTTTTAGCGTGTTTCTGAAAGCCGAAAGCTGTATCGCCTCTTTAGTCAATTTTTGACTCAGCATGCGCTGCCTACCGGCAATATTTATCACTGTAGAGTCGGTGGTTTGTGCGTCTAGAAATTTATGCACCAGTACCTGACTGATCAGAACCGAAAGTGCAATAAGACTCAACGCGATTATATATAACCGCCTGAGGTTGTTAAAGGTCTTTTGATCTAAAGAAGCCATAACTTTTAGGCTAAAGCTTTACCCACAAGGGCCAACGTGGTTTTACTCAAAGGTAATTTTAAGGCTGCAGCTTGTCCTTTTTCTGACATTTTTGCCCAGGTCTTTTGTACGATATCGATTAGCTTTTCTTCCTCGTGTTTAGCCGCAAAATCTTCAAAGTAGTACTGCAGAAAAACGAGACAAATCACATCTTCTAATAGCTGTGACTCCGCATCCTTTTTGATGCGCTTCTTCTTAATCAAAAACATCACCCGATCGATAACTGCCTTTTCAAAATCTAAATCTTGAAGAATCTCAGCAGTAAGGTTTGCATGCATTTTCTTAAGATCTTCTCTCCATTTCAAATACCCAATTCGATTCATCGGATAATCTTCCCGCGGACTTTTCCAACGACAAATGTGCTGGGCCCGAGCGGCTATCTGTACTTCCTGTGAAGCATCAGGTTGAAAGGTAAGCAACTGTGCGGTCATTCGCTTAGCGTACAAAAGCTCTTTAGGCAGCATTTGACCTTCAGCGTTTTCAAGGTTTGGGTCTTTTGCATTCTTCGCGTCAATGGCTTCTATAGCTTGCTCAAGTGGTGTCATAGGCTAGGTTCTTATTCAGCAAACCCAATATACACCATTTCGTCTTCAATTTTAACAGGATAAACCGCGATTTTGAAATCTTCACCATTTAGGTTGGCACCATCTTCTAAAGAGAAGGTCTTCTTATGCAACGGGCATGCTACTTTTGGAATACCATCCATATCACCGATCATACCACGCGACAGTACCATTTCCATCTTATGGGGGCATAGGTTCTGACACGCATACCAGCTTGACGTCAAGGTAAAATTGTAAACTGCGATTTGCTTATTTTGGTACTTTATACAAGCTCCGCCATTTTCAGGAAAGTCTGTGGTCTTGCCTACTTTAAACCAAGTGGTTGCACTATCTTGAGTAACTGTCTTATATTGATTGAGTAATTCTTCCATCGGGTTGTATTATGTTTTTATCGTATTGTTTTACCAGCGTCTTGGCATCTTTTGATCGCGTAAGGCTACATATTCTATGGTATCGTCGCGATCTTCTGTATTTACAAAATGTCTAAATCTGGACGCCAGTGCAGGATCTTCAACAGCTTGTTTCCACTCACATTCATATTTATTGACCAAGCCTTGCATTTCTGCTTCAAGTTCGTCTGCAATACCTAAGCTGTCTTCAACAACCACCTTTTTAAGGTATTCTATGCCCCCTTCAAGCTTCTCCAACCAAGGTGCTGTGCGCACTAATGGTCCGGCTGTACGTATATAAAACATTAAAAAACGATCTAAGTATTTTATACACGTGGCATCATCTAAATGCTCTGCTAAAAGAATGGCATGTTTAGGCGTTGCTCCTCCGTTTCCGCAGACATAGAGGTTCCAGCCACCGTCTACCGCGATCAAACCGAAGTCTTTACCGCGTGCTTCTGCACACTCTCTGATGCATCCCGACACGCCGCCTTTTAATTTGTGAGGCGAACGTAATCCCCTGTAGCGGTTTTCGATTTCTATAGCAAACGAAACCGACTCGTGCATACCATAACGACACCAGGTTGAACCCACACAACTTTTAACGGTACGTAGCGATTTACCATAGGCGTGACCACTTTCAAAACCTGCATCTATAAGTTCTTTCCATATTAAAGGAAGTTCGTGTAATTCTGCCCCAAATAGATCTATTCGCTGTCCTCCGGTAATTTTAGTGTAGAGGTCGTATTTTTTGGCCACTGCTCCTAAAACAATCAATTTTTCGGGAGAAATCTCACCGCCAGGCACACGCGGCACAATAGAATAGGTACCATTACGCTGAATATTTGCTAAAAACCGATCGTTGGAATCTTGTATCACCGGTTGCTTATTTGCGGTATCCATATACACGCTCGAAAAGATCGAAGCGATCACCGGCTTACATACTTCACAACCACATCCCTTTCCTATTGTACTTAGTGCCTCTTCAAAGGTTTCAATTTTTTTGACTTTGATGAGATCGTAAAGCTCTTGACGGTTGTACTCAAAATGCTCACAGATCGTATCCTTAACTTCTTTACCTAAAGATTTGAGGGTTTCGTTGACGAGATCAACCACCATAGGCTTACAGCCACCACAACCTGTTGTGGCTTTGGTACATTTTACAATATCTTTCAAATCAGAACACGTACCTTCTTCAAGACTGTTACAAATCGCTCCTTTAGAAACGCTTTCACATGAGCAAATCTGAGCAGTATCTGGCAAATCAAGAACACTACCTAAAATGCTGTCCCCTCCTCTGGATCCCAATATTAAATCTTCGGGATTTTCCGGAAGTTTCATAGCATTGTAATAGATCTGAAACAACATATTATAATCTGAAGCATCTCCCACTAAGATGCCTCCAAACAATCTGGAACCGTCTTTCGCTACATTGATGCGTTTATAAATCCCACGTTGTTTATTCTCATAGGTAATCGCCACAATATCATTATTCTCAACAAACGGATCTCCAAAAGAAGCCACCTCTGTACCTATAAGCTTGAGTTGTGTCGACATATCAATAGACGCTGCCATACAGGTATCGCCACCTGTAATTTGCGCTACCGCTACTTCTGCCATCTCATAACCGGGTGCAACGAGTCCGTAAATCCCTTCATTGTAGAGCGCCACTTCTCCTATCGCAAAAACACTAGGGTCTGAAGTTTGCATTTTTTCGTTCACATAAATCCCGCCACGGGCACCCACTTGGATTCCGCTCTGTCTTGCCAGTTCGTCCCGAGGTCTGATCCCTGCGGAAATAATGAGCATCTCTACATCCAGATGGGTATCGTCTGCAAAATCCATACGCTCTATACGCTCTTCACCTACAATCTCTTTAGTAGCTTTACTTAAATGAATACCAATCCCCAGACTTTCAATTTTAGACTGAAGCATATTACTGGCTTGTTGATCTAATTGCCGCGGCATCAAGCGCGGTGCAAATTCTACCACGTGCGCATCTAAGCCCAACTCTTTTGCCGCATTTGCTGCTTCCAGCCCCAGTAAACCACCTCCCAAAACAGCGGCACTTCGCTTACCCGCGCTCTTTATTTTTGAAGCATAACTCTTCATCGCATCGAGATCTTCAATCGTTCTGTATACAAAAACCCCTTGCTTTTCTGAACCTTTAATAGGAGGAACAAAAGGTGAAGACCCTGTCGCAAGAATTAAATAATCATAATCTAAGGTGGTGTCCTTATGTGTTTTTACACGCTTATTATCCAGATCAATTGCTGTCACTAGTTCTGATGTGCGCAACTCAATATCATTTGCTTCATACCAGTTGCGTGGAGCGAGTAATAATTCATCTGCCGACTTGTCTGAGAAATACTCACTAAGATGTACCCGATCGTATGCGGGTCTTGGTTCTTCTCCAAAAACAATCACTTTATAAGCTTCAAAATCCGGATGTGCTGCCAGCTTTTCACAGAATTTGTAACCTACCATTCCGTTACCAACTACTACTATTTTTTTCATGAGCTACGTATTTATAATTCAAATATAAGTAATTATACGTATATTTTATAAATACGCTAGTTTATTTTTAGGTATACACACGTATTTAACCTATAACGTTTTAGATTAGAAACACTCAATAGCAGTCCAATCCCAAATAAAATCAGCATTGAGGGAGTGTATACGCGTGTACCTCGCTAGCACATCTTGCGCAGCATAAATCTCAGGAAACAGCTTAAGCAAGTGCGAACGATTCCAAATTGACACTTCCTCCTTTTCGATCACAAGCATTTTGTATTATCCTTCTACTGCTGCGCTAAGAAGAAAAATCAAGAGTGTACAGGTTATTTGGATTTAAACCACTAAATGAACGTAATTCAAACTAACATTCTCTTGACTAACCCCGCTCGAAAAATATAAATCACTATTTATTAAAAACAAGTATATTACACCTTAGTAACGAGCTATCTCTAAGCACCTTAAGCTTGCGAAGTGTGAATCACAATATATTCTTTCTTGTAATACTTGTAGTTCTGGGAGGTTGGGGAACTGCCTACAGTCAGCAAACGCATAGTATAGATACCTTGTATCCCGTACACAGTCTGGATTATGCCTTACGGGTTTATCCTGATACTACTGCAGCGCTTAGTCCAGAACACCTTTTAGCAAATCCGCCAGAGGAATTTCTAAAAGGAGATGCTTTACCCCGCTATCTAGAAGTTGGCACCATCTATTGGGGGAAAGTTAATTTAGTGGCCAAACAACCGCTTAACGGCTGGGCACTGCATTTTGAAGATTATATGATCGGTCCGCCTGCCTGGTCCAAAAGTAACGGGAAAGTGGATGTGTATGCTTTCGCCGGGGACAGCCTGATCTTTCATCAAAAAACCGGTTTAAGCTATCCCAAAAAAGAGCGCGCCTTTCAGGAGTCGTTAGCCTATAACCGGGTGTCTCTGGAAGCTATTCCTGTACATACGCCCGTGACCTTAATCCTACGGGTACAGGGAAATGCGATGGGCTATCCGCCGTATTTTAACCTCAGCGCCCGCAGTGCACAACAGGCGTTTTATCATGAGTTCAATCAAGTGCAACACAGTTTTAATGTGTTTCTATTTGGGGTAACCTTTATTATTTTTCTGTATCACCTTCTGCAATTCTTCTACCTGCGCGAACGTATCTATTTGTGGTTTTCCCTTTGGCTATTCTTCTGTACACTCACCCAAGGGATGACCAGTGGCATTGTATTGAATACCACTTCTAATGCCTTGTATATGCTGTGGCTGGTCATCGCTACGAGTATTTTTTACAGCTATTGGTTTTTTGGAAGAGCCTTTGTCAATGCTAAAGAGAAATTCCCCAAACTCGACAAGATGATGCTTGGCCTGGCGCTGTTTGTCATTCTCGAAATCGTGGCAACCGGACTCTATACCCTACTGTTTCAACCCCAGGTGTATTACACCGCTGTGGGACCGCACTATATCTTCCTCAATCTATACACCGTAGCCGGTCTACTAATCTCCTTTGTATTGCTAAGTAAGAAAGATCTTTTTGCCCGGTATTTTGGCGTAGGATCTCTGGTAGGCAGCCTTATGATGCTGATTGGGACGCTTTGGTCTTTAAAGCTCATCAATCCGCCTTTTCGTATCGATCCTTTTGCTGCAAGTATCTTTCTGCAGATCATTATTTTCTCGTTTGGGATCGCCTTTAGACGGCAGAGTCTGGCTAAAAAAGCCGAGCAGGAACATCTGGAAACCCAACGTGCACAGATTGAAATACAACGGGTGCGGGATCTGGACGAACTCAAAACCCGCTTTTTTACCAATATATCGCATGAATTCCGTACGCCGCTTACACTTATCCAAGGCGTATTTGCGCAGGCCCAACCGCATCCCGATCCCAAAAAGGACATAGTAGAATTGCCAAAAAAGTCCTTTCAGGTAGTCTCCCGGAATACCCACAGACTGGAGTCGCTTATAGACGAATTGCTCGAGTTGGCTAAGCTGGAAAGCGGTACTGTGAAACTCGCATTGCATTGTGGGGATGTGATTCAATTTACGCGAACACTAGCCTTGTCTTTTGAGAGCCTGGCCGAAACTAAGCACATCCGTTTACGTATTCTAGGGGATACTACAGGAAGTAGCACTGCCTACTACGATCCCTCTAAGCTTGAAAAAATCATCGTGAACCTGTTGTCTAATGCGTTGAAATATTCTCCTGAAGGCGGTGAAGTGCGTGTACACATCGCTCATACCCAGGACATGCTTTATGTGGAGGTCAGCGATACCGGAAAAGGAATTGCAGCCGAAGAACTGCCGCATATCTTTGATCGTTTTTACCGTACCGAAGGCAGTGAGGCGAAAGGCAGCGGAATAGGCCTAGCGCTGTGTAAAGAACTGGTAGCGGTGCATCATGGGCATATTGAGGTGGAGAGCAGCCTTGGTGTAGGGACTCGGTTTAAACTGCAAGTGCCTACAGCCCTTAAAGACTTACCTGCAGATTCCTATTGGCATAAAGCTCCTACAGCACTTGCATCTTCTACTCCCGACCTAGAAGTATTGCCGGAAGCTGTAGGTACTGCAAAATCGAAGGATACGAGTCAATCCCCCCATATCCTAGTGGTGGAAGACAACCTCGATTTACGGAATTACATCTGCAGTATTCTGGAATCCCGGTATAGCCTCACCACAGCAGTTGACGGCCTGCAAGGCGAAGAACTTGCGGTAGATCGCATACCCGATTTGGTTTTGAGCGATGTGATGATGCCGCATAAATCTGGGCTGGAGTTGTGTCACAACTTGAAGAACAATCCCAAAACAAGTCATATTCCAGTCATCCTACTTACGGCCAAGGCAGACCACAGTCATAAAATGGATGGGCTGCAGCAAGGTGCAGACAGTTACTTAACCAAACCCTTTCAAGAGGAAGAGCTTTTAATCCGCATACAAAACCTGCTGAACGCTAAAGAAAAGCTTTGGCAACGCTTTAAAACTTCAGGGAGCCTGCTTGTAGATGATCTGGAGCTCAATTCTCTGGACGATGCGTTTTTACAACAGGTATTTAAGACCATTGAAGCCGAAATGCACCAGGAGGGTTTTTCTATCGAGCAACTGGCCCGGCAGGTAGGTTTCAGTCGTACCCAATTGCACCGCAAACTTAAAGCGCTTTTAGACAAATCCCCAAGCCAGTTACTCAACGAAATTCGTCTCAATAAAGCCCATCAATTGCTTCAACACCAAACAGGTTCGGTTTCTGAGATTGCCTATTCGGTAGGCTTTGGAAATATGAGTTACTTCACCAAACGTTTTAAAGAAAAGTTTGGGGAAACCCCAAGCCGTTTTTTGGATAAACACTAAAAGAACCGGTCTACCATAGCAGCAACAGCAAGGGATCACAGGTGATGCAACGCTAGTGTTACACCGTGCAACATAGGTGTTAGTCCCCAGAAGGAATTCTTTTAAACTTCGTAGCATAAGAAGTCTAACCCTTCAAAAGCTATCACATTATGAAAAATGTATCAACCTGGATTCAACACCTGATTCCTATTACTTGTGCTACCGCACTGCTATTCAGTAGCGCTTGCAGTACCGAAGAACTGCCGGATGTTTCAACAACTCCAACGGCTGCATTACAAATAAAAATCCCAAGTCTTGAAGATGAGCTGGCGCGACTGACTCAAAAGATGCAACGCTTTCACAATTTTAAGGTAGCCCAAGCACAAGGCTTTGAGCCCGTCTCACCATATGTTCCTCATATGGGTATTCACTTTGGCAAGCTCGATCGATTTGATGCTGCCTTTATTCTTGAGGAGCCTGAGCTCCTGCTTTATGTTCCTGACGGAAAAGGCGGGATGCGCTTTGTAGGCGTAGAATATGCCGTTCCTGTCGCCCTCGCTCCTACGCCACCTGAAGGCTTTACAGGAGACACCGATCACTGGGAATATAATCCGCACGTGGCCGGAGGCTCTTGGGTATTGCACGCCTGGATTATTGAAGAAAATCCCGATGGGGTCTTTGCTCCCATGAATATGAATATCCCCGCTACACCAGCAAATTAAAAACGCCTAGCCTTTAACTTTTTAAATTCTACACCTTATGAAAACACTACTCTTCTGTTTCAGTATCGCTATTGCCTTAGCATGTACTTCTTGCAAGGATGCAGATCAAACTAAAGACCAAGCACAGTACCGTATTCAAGAAAACACCCCAACTCCTAAAGTCAGTTTAAAAGACCGCGGTAAATACTTGGTCAACGTACTGGATTGTGCAGCCTGCCATACGCCTAAACTTATGACCGCTCAAGGACCGGTTCCTGATATGACCCGGTATATGATGGGTTATGATGCGGCTGAGGCCCTACCGCCGCTCCCTGATGATGTACCCATAGGTCCGTGGGCTTTATTCAAGGGGGATCTTACTGCTGCTGTAGGACCATGGGGCACCTCCTATGCGGGAAATATTACCCCAGACGACACCGGAATAGGAACCTGGACTTTGGAACAATTTTCTAATGCGATTCGGAAAGGTATGTATAAAGGCATAGAAAATTCGCGGCCGCTAATGCCGCCTATGCCTACGCAGGCCTATCAGCATTTAACCGACGAGGATGTTCAAGCAATCTTTACCTATCTAAAAAGTCTCAAACCTATAGAAAATGTAGTACCGGCGTATACGCCACCTGCTGCTATGTAGGTCTTAATCTGCTTAAAGCTATAAGCCAAACCTTTGTGTTTGGCTTTTTTTATTTAGTAAACAGGTATATGTTAAAGTTCGGTGTATTTGATAACTAACTCAAGCCATTGTATATAGCTGTAGGCTATTTAGTGAGTGCCATAGCCTCACCCTATGGGTATACAAGAACCCTCAGATTAAGCCCAAAATTCCATTCCTCTTTACCACATACTATTAGCGAAGTACTACAAAATGAAAGAAAATATGTTTTATAATAAATCTATGGTCTTTGATTAATAATTGTACGAGGCGGTCATTGTTTGATCAATTACCTGTTTTGATAAATTCAAGAGCTCTTTTTAAATGGACATCCTGATTACTACCTAAATCTTCAGCCGATGACTCAAAATAAATATCGGGTTTTATACCTATGCGTTGCGTTTCTCTTCCATGCGGATAAAATATTCCGTTTCCGGTAAAATAGAATTGATAATCCCCTGGAAGTGTTAACCTGCGTAAATCTCCATCAGCACCGGCAGTTTGACTTCCTATAACCGTTGTTTTATTGCTGAACTGTTGAAGCATCATAGTATACCACTCACCCATGCTTTGGGTATTTTCATTTGTTAGTATTACGATCTGGCCGTTGTAAAGGTTACCTATGGGCTGAGTTCCGTCTTTAGAAGCATACATATAGGTTTCTAGTTCCTCCTTATATCTAAAAATGCCTATTTGTCGGAGATCTGCAGTATAATATCTAGCAAATTTAAAAGGAGTTTTGCCCAAGAGCTTTGGGAGATAATAATTAAAAAAGCCGGGAGATTGCGGGTATTTTCGCATATCAAAAATGAGGGCTTTTTTACTTTTCAGTTGAGTTGATAATTTTGGGAGATCTTTATCTTCAGGTATATCCTTATCAAAAACATGTCCTGCCCTTACTAAAATAATAGAATCACCTATAGCCTCTATGCCTTTAAATTCTTTTTCTTTAGTCTGTTCTTTAAGAATGTGACGCTCAATAATCTTAATGCTTTCTTTATCCTTTCGATTGAGCATCCTTAAACTGAGATTGACATTCTTTTTTTGTCCTTTTACCGTAACACTCAAGATGCTATCCTGAATATTGCTAAATGCAAATGTGTCTCCTCTAAAATTATTTTGTGTGCTCAGTTCTCTGTAGCTAACAGCATCATTTGATGCAGGTAACAACTTGGAGCGTTTTTTTAACCACTGTTTTATTTTGATGCCATTGATAGCAACAAGTAAATCACCTTCTTTAAAATTACTTTGCTTTGCTAAAGAATCGCTTAGGAATTGGGTGATGATGAGTCCGTTTTTAGTCGCTTTGTAATCAAAGGGAGGATAATACTGCACGTTAAAAATAGCATTGGTCATGCGCATACTTTCAGGGGACATAAAACCACCAGCATGAGTATCATTTAGGGCAGTTTCCAGCTTAAGAATAGCTTTTTCGTAACTGGTTCTGTCCTTGATTTCTTTAAAGACAGGCAGCATTTCTACCAGCACATCTTCCCAATCTTTATCCATAACATATTTATAGGGAAAGAGGTATTCAATTGCATTCCAGGCTTTGGCAAAGGCCAGCAAATTCATTGGTTCTGCAGTGAAGGTGTAATCGGGATAAGCAGGCTCGTTGGGTAAATCGCCTTCATAAAACACCTCCGGAACATACTGATGTGTTCCGGTCTTATTAATTTGGTTAGTCAAATCGGTTAACTGCTCTTTTAATAATAGCGTATATCTTTTGTTCTTTATCCAACCATAATCCACATTATTTAACAAATAGGCTCCGTCAATTAGCTTCGACTTACGATAAACTTGTTTGGATACCGTGGGTTTGGGGCCCTGATCTTGGGATAACCTGCACATCAATTGGTTGAATTGATGCGTGTCTGCTGTTTTCACGGAATCAATGAGTTCTAAAAATACCTTATCGGCATCAAATTGTCCGGCAATGCTTTTTTGAGATCTGTATTTAACAAGGCCCCATATCTGTATAAACTCCCTGATGTTTTGATCTTCATTTTTAGAGTTGAACTTTTGGGCTAGTCCAGAAGGGATCTGGAAGTATAAAAGGAGTGCCAGGATTAAAAATTTGAGTGTTGTACTTTTCATATGTTCGTTTTAGAGAGATCAAATGTCGAATTCAAAAAATAATTTTGATAAGCCGATTGACGTAGAGCATAAATCCCTTGACAAACCGGGATTTTTTCGAATACCCTCTTATAAGCTCATAAGCCCCATTCGTCATTAAAATTAACAGGTAGGTGTATTCTTTTTTAGTCAAGGATGTTATTGGACTATTTTTGAAGCTATGAACAAACGAATACTCCTTGCTTTACACATAGGATATTGGCTTTTAGTCCTTATTCAAAAATTACTTGAGGCACTAGGTACGGGCGTTTTGGGAACACAAACCGACTGGTATTTATTTTTTTCAATTGTAGTCCCTGTTCATTTTTTGCAGATATGTTGTTTGGCTTTATTCTTTTATGCCAACTATCTAATATTGATTCCACATATTCTTAAAAAGAGAAACCTGCCCAGTTATATACTTGCACTGTTGGGGTGTACGCTGATCTTCACCCCGCTCTATTACTTGATGGAGCAAATTGTATATCCGGCTATAGGATGGCAAACCTACTCCCAAAATCTCGATTTTACATTTGCATTTATTGTGACCCTTAGCGCCAATTTTGTCAATATATTTTTGGGGTTGCTTTTGAGTTATTTAATGGATTGGCGTTCACTACGAGCAGAAAAAGAATTGATAGAGAAAGAAAAGCTAAAAACAGAATTAGCCTTTTTAAAATCTCAAGTAAACCCACACTACTTATTCAATACCATAAATGATATCTATGCACTTACACAACAGCAATCTGAAGAAGCCCCTGAGGCACTGCTGAAGCTCTCTGATCTCTTGCGCTATATGTTAAGGGAGAGCGATGATCCCTACGTGCTTCTATCCAGCGAGATTCATTACCTTGAAAACGTCATAGCCCTACAGAAAATCGGACAAAAGGGACGAGCCTATATCAATTTTGAGGTTGAAGGCAGTATAGATCAACAAAAGATTGCTCCCTTGATTTTAATTAATTTTGTAGAGAACGCATTTAAACATGGTGTTTTTAATGACCGTACAAATCCCATCCAAATTTTAATTTTTGTTGACGAGAAGGTATTTAAACTACACCTTCGCAATGCTATTAATACTGCAAAAAAAGATAAAACCGGTGGCATTGGTCTAACTAATGTTAGAAGGCGTCTTGCTTTATTGTATCCCAATAGGCACGAACTTTTAATTGATCATCAACAGGATTTCTATAGCGTTGATTTAAAAATTTACTTTTATGATTAAATGCATGGTTGTAGACGACAAGCCGTTAGCTATTGATGTCTTAACACATTACATCTCAAAAATGCCTGATCTAACTTTGAGTTTTAGTACTCAAAACCCGATAGAGGCATTGAACGAAGTAATGGAAGGAGGCATTGATCTTGTTTTTCTAGACATACAAATGCCTGAGCTTAGTGGCTTACAATTCATGAAAATTTTAAAGGGTAAATGTTTGGTGATTTTGACCACTGCATATGCAGAGTATGCCTTAGAGGGGTTTGACCATGATGCTGTTGATTATTTATTAAAGCCTGTTTCTTTTGAACGGTTCTATAAAGCCGTAGAAAAAGTACAAATCATCAGGAGAGGGCTGAATGAAAAAGAATTACCGAATACTACTGTAACTAAAAAGGAACCGGGAGTACAGACTATTTTTGTAAAAACAGAATATAAACTGGTTCGAGTTAATGTTGAAGATATACTTTACGTAAAGGGCTTACAAAACTATGTGAGTATACATACAACAACCGAAAAGATCACTAGCCTTCAAACGATGAAAAAAATTGAAGAGCAACTGCCTGCTGACCGGTTCATTAGAGTCCATAAATCATATATTGTGGCGATAAACAAAATAGACAGTATTGAACGAAACCGCATTTGGATAGGCGGCGACATCATTGCAGTGGGCCAAGTGTATCGTAAAGCTTTCTATGATGCCATTGCAGCAAACTAACAGGTCTGTTTTAATTAATTCCATAGATAACTAACTCACGCCATTGTATATAGCTTAAAGCTATTTAGTGAGTGCCACAGCCTCACCCTATGGGTATACAAGTACCCTCCTTTATATTTAAAATTCAACATTGAAGATTCAATATTGTTTCTTTTATGTGCTTCGCTCAAACGCTCTTTTCCTTTAAGTGTAGATGAACACGCCGTTGTATATGCTTTTGCATTTAGTGAGTGCCGGTGACCTCACCTTACGGGTGTACAAGCACCCTCCGATTATACTCAATATTTAAGATTGTATAAATTCAAGATTGTTTGGTTTTTGCTTTCTCATTTTAAAAGTAAGCCCACGCGTTGTATATGCCCCCGCGGCATTTCGTGAGTGTCATTCAACCTCACGTTATGGGGATACAAGTACCCGCTGACCTTAACAGGTCTAGTTTTATGCTTAATCGATAAGCAGTTCTATTCCGGCTTTTTTGGCTTTGTATTCTACTTTTTTAATGAGTTCGTAATAGTTCCAGTTTCTGAGGACGAATTGGTTTTCTTTGGCAGCTTCGATCTTGGCTTCCTGATTTATTAAGATCAGGGTACCGGCTTGATGTTTGACACAAAAGTCAATGAGTCTTCTGCTGTATACGTGTAAGCGCTGATTGACATACTTGGTTTCTTTGTCCTTATATTTTTCTACCGCTTTAAGCTTGCGGGTGCGGCCGTGTCCGCCTCGGGAATTTACTGTTCCTGCTAAAGCACGCTTCCGCGCGGCCTGGATGGCCAAGCGGCGGTAGAGGAATTCTTCTTTGGTGCCGATGTTTAGCCGGTTGCTCCCCACTTTGACGCTGATGGGGTGCTCCAGCGACAAGGAAGCTTCTGCAATAACCTCCGGTTTTAAGGCGTGCTGTTCTTGCTCGATATCAAACACCGCCAACCAAAAGATCTTTGTATCGGTCAGCTTGATCTCTGAGGTGCGCAGGCGCACCTCCCCGTTTACCGCCCGATGCAAGAGGTCTCGCTTATCGGAAAAGTCCCTGCCCAGATAGGTGCAAAAGGGAATTTGAAATAAGCGAAAACAGAAGGCATTGCGCTCCGGGTCGTGCTTAAAGCCCCACATACAGCGTGCAGGAAACGGAAAACCAATATCCCGCCTGAAGTTTTTCAAGGAGCGTTCGCCCTTCCAATATTTGGGTTTGTTTTTATTGAAGCTGCTTTCGAGGTTGCGATTGAGGTTGGACAAGATCTCCATCGGGATCTCCCCTTTAAAACGGTCTGCGATCACCCGATAGGTGGTATTGATGCGCGAGCGGTTAAGGATGCCGTCTTCCTCTTTCTTTTGATCGGCCAGTTTGTATTGGATGTCCTCGGTCAGGTAAAAGAACTCCTTGATCATTTCCTGGCAGTACAAATGCGTCACGATGATGTTGGCCGCTTTAAAGCAGCGGTTTTGCCATTGGTAGAGTTTACCAATAGCTTCTTTGCGCTCTTCATAGGTAGGCAAATCTACCTTGAGTTGGATCTTGCGGGTAAGGCTTAAGGTTTTGTTGTTCATCATCAAGCGGATTGTAAATGTTCGTGCTGCTGTAAGAGCTTATAGGCTGTGGTAAAAGCGCGGTGTACTTCCTTTTGGGAAAGTTGGAGTTCTTTGGCGATCTGGGCAAACGAGTATTGCTGCTGACAACGGAGTGCCAATACCCGAGCTTCCTGCGCGGTCATCTGGCCTACTTCCTCTTGCTTTTGCTCGGGTTCCTGAGCTTGCAGCACATAGCCTTGGTGCAGGATGTTTTTAAGCTCTTTGATGGTGTGCTGGAGTGTATTACTGGTTTCTTTGATACTGATGCCCAGCTGCTCGGAGATGGTTTTATATTGAAACCCGTGATGCAGGCATAGCTCGATAAGACGTTGGCGTTGGCCACCTAAGAGGGGTAATACCTTCACCACCTGCTCATACTCTTTTTGCTGCTGTTGTTGGTCTTCTAGATGAGTATCTATCTCCGTGGGATCATAGCCCAGCATAAAGGTTTGGTAGTTCTCCATCTTTTCTAAGGCATAACACTCCCGGTTAAACTGATTTTTAGGCCGCGCATAATACCATTTGCATTCATTGGAAATGACGATATATAGAAAATTGACCAGGTGTTGTGGAGACTCGATGCTTTCGCGTTTTTCCCATAGGGTTAGAAAGGTGTCCTGTACCAAGGTCTCTACTACAAATACGTCTTTAATGAGACTGCGTCCCATCCAATAGATCTGCCGATGGTATTGGGTGTAGATGGCCTTGAAAGCTATAGGGCAGCCGTGTTTGAACCCTGTGTAATGTTTGTCTGCTGTAGTTCGTTTCATTCTTAACCCGTTTTAGTTCTTACATAAGCATTCGTTTAGAGGGTTCTTGGCTTGCTTATAGACATAGGGGTCCCCGGCAAGTTGCCAATGTTGAAATTGGGGTGTGGCTGCTCCCCTTCGTTAAGAAAGAAACACGGCTTGAATGTTGAGATGTGCTGTGAAAAAAGAAAAGGCGCAGGTCTCAACTTATCGAATCGTGGCACTGGTATACCTGTACACAATAAGTGAGAGCCCACGCCCGGGTCGTGAGCATCCCGGCTTATCCTCTCGTGTACTAAAAATTACCAGTTTTCGATTCGAGATTCAAAGCGAATGCTTCTAATATGTTACTTAAAGAAGTTTCGCAAATATATAATTATGAGGTAAATATAAACAAATATTTGAATGTAGTCTTATAAGACTACAGTTTTTATATTAAGATTCTTCACTTTCATAGCTAATTACCAGTTTGATATGAATGAAGATCAGAAAAAACGCCTTCTCTTAAAGTTTGGAAGGATTGTCAAATTCCACCGAACCGAAAAGCTGAAAATCAGTCTAAGAGACCTTGCTAAGAAATGTGATGTAGAACATAGCGCCATTGGTAAAATTGAAAAGGGTGAAATAAAAATTCAATTACCAACTGTTTTTGAATTAGCTAAAGGTTTGGAAATACATCCTAAAGATCTTTTTGATTTTGATTTCCCTCTGGAGGAAACAGGAGGTTAATATTATAGTCCTTTCATACACTCCCTATACTCTATCTATGCTTTATCTATGCAGTATCCTCGGGTGAACCTGGAAGTTGACCCGTCCTTGACCCGTCCTAAATTAGCTATACAGATTAATAAATAAATCCTGTTATAGCTATACAAAGCTAATTTTTAATCCTAAATAAACTATACAGACAGAACTTGAGGATTAAAATTTCTTTTATAGTTTTTCCATCTTTTGTTTAA
>Ga0208449_1000374_pt1 | contig 33248 bp, 40 predicted proteins | sample MalvireepMed_s17_FD_184247 | JGI IMG/M metagenome (GOLD analysis project Ga0208449, IMG submission 184247) | Marine viral communities from the Global Malaspina Expedition - Malaspina viral metaG DeepMed_s17 (SPAdes) (version 2) | ecosystem: Environmental > Aquatic > Marine > Oceanic | place...
TCCTAACCTTGACTACTTTACGATAGAAAGTAATTGGAGACCGCAACACTGCCATAGGAGAAGCTTTTATTCCCAGATAGAGTGCTACTAAAGCACTCATAGGATGCTGAACCAGAAGAATTAAACTGGTCAGTAAAGCTAATGTCATGACTCCTATAGCCGAGCCTAAGATAACATCCTTTGTATAGAGCTCTCTTAGCCAACCATAAACGTGTGTAGATTCAAGACCCAAGATAGGGAAATAACCGTGTATAAATGGTAGAGGCCAGGGTTTAGCGACAATGACATAGATACCTAGCCCAGATAGAAGGAGTAGCGTAAGTCCTAAGCTCTTCCTCAAGACTGTTCTTATCCTCTTAAAGGGTAAGGGTATATTAGGCATACGAGAGAACCAAGCGTGACTAGCAAGCCATGATATATCAGGGAAGGGTATATGAGGAAATGGTATACGAGGAACACGAATTGCAGGAAGCCTTAACCTAAACTTGTCTTTAATAGACAATCTTCGTGTAACATTCAACAATATGCGTAATGGATTTTTCATTTAATAGCCCCCATATTCTCGTTTCTCCCCGGTTGGTAACAAAGAAGATTGGTTTAACTGTTTGAGAGTTTCGGCAAAGCTGTGATGGTCAGCCATGATGGTTCTATATTCATTCACGATAACAGCTTGTTCTTTTTCAATATCATCCAGTCGTTCCTCTAAAGCCTCTAGTGTTTCCGATAGCTCCTCAGCTACATCAATAGATTGAATGATAGCTACGTCATCGGTTAGGGTTGAGACCGTACTGTCTAGCTGTGCTCCCCACCAAATTAATCCTGCCGCCTGTGCAATTATCACGAACACTAGAGCAATTGGAAGTTTGATTTTGGTTGCGTCCATCACTCAGCCTCAAGCACTTTCAAACTTACCCCTCCGAGGAAACCGAAGACCGAACCAATCACTGCCGTGACTATTTCCGTGGCCTCCATTTTCCAACCTATCCACATACCTACGATACCAAAGGAAGTGCCACATATAAGGGCAAGAAAAATTTGAGGTCGAATTTTCACGATCTTATTGTACCTCTACTTAACTTCCGTCATACCCTGAGCAGATGCTACAGTCGTCAGCGTGGGTTTCCACAGCTTTAATTGCATTAATAGCTGACGTCTGGTTTGCACCCGTATACTTTGAACCGTTGGCCAGAAACTCTCTGGCTAAATTTCTTTTAGTAGCTGTGTTATTTTCTACTGCCTGCAGATGTACTATCATTGCTGCTGTTGTAGTCATGTCTCCTCCTTTCCTTATATTGCTTCTTCATACTCTTCGATGAATCCACCACCGAAATAGTCGTTTAGTTTTCTCATTAGTTTTTCCATATGGACATGCAGTACCTTGCCTGTCGTACTGTCTTTAGAATTGAATATCCAGTTACCGTCGTCATCGTGTGGCGATAGCACCGTCACATTCCCTGCGGCATCTATTACCTTCATTTCTCCTGACGCACAAAAGAATGAAGCTCCGTTAGTCAGTGTTCCTGCAGGGGGAGTACCGTTGAAGATGGATAGCACATGAGTACCAGCAGTTGTACCATGGTCAGTGTCAGCCCCGATGGTTACATCACTGGCATTTATTAGACTGCTACCGTTGTTGAGGTTTACATCTCCTGACGGTTCCAGCTTTAGGTCTCCTGCGGAAGTCTGTATAGAAGTGGCATTAGCAAATTCCCATGTATGACCATCAGTGTCATAGTCCATTACGTTTGCACCAGCCCCTCTAATGCGGAATATGTCTCCATCGTGGAGATAGATTAGTCCACCCACGGTTTCGGAATCTGCGTCCCCGAAATAAATGCTGTTGAAAGCATCATTGGGACTAAGGAAGTTTATGCTGACACTATCGCTATGCTCTAGCACCAACAGGGATGCTGAGTAAGCTGTCACATTTCCAGCGGTACCAGACCATAGATGTATTTTATTATTGTCTGGTGCTGGTGCAGAAGCCGCAGTTGATAAGGTCATACCGCCTGACGTGATGTACAGGTTAGTGCCATCACCTTCTATTTTCTCTCCATCGTTTCCGAATGTTAGACCTACATCGGAAGGAACATTGATATCATTAGTGGCTTCTAATTCTATATCTGCAGCAGAATCAAGAGTGACGGTTGTGCCAGCCAGTTCAGCCGTACCATCTGCCGTTATCTGGATGTTAGCTGCTGCGGCTGCAGCATCTGTGGTTACTATAGAAAGAGTTCCGTTAGTCCCTGCTGTGAATACAGCAGTATCACTACTGGAGCCTGTCATGGTAACTACCTTGCCATTGATTGCTACATCATCAACTGTTAGTGCCGTCAGTGTGCCAAGAGAAGTAACATTAGCTTGGGCGGCTGTTGATAAGGTACCAACAAACGCTGTTGAGGTAATGCTTGATGCCCCTGTCACCACCCCAGCATCAACGCTGATAGTTCCATCAAGCAGAATCGCTGATCCACTTGCGGGGTTTAGGTTCAGTGCGGCAGCAGAGGTAATGGTTAAAGCCCCAGAACTAGTAGACCACGTAGACGCACCTCCTGCTGTGATAGTCACAGGATTCCCTGCTATCGTGGCTCCAGTTGTACCATCATGGGTAATCGTGAAATCGTTTCCTGCCCCCATATTAAAGACCGCACTATCAGATAAGAGAAACACGTCGTCCCCAAACACCGCATCCTTGGCTACGGATAAACCACCATCTGTCTGTAGTGACCCATCTGTTGTAGATGTAGCTTCAGTAGTATCATCTGTCTTGATAATTCCACTCGATGTAATAGCACCAGAGCCTACTGTTCCTGCAAGAGTCACGTTAGCCCCACTAAACGTGGCTGCCGTTGTGCCTGATGAACTACTCTTGATGACGAGCTGTCCACTACTATTGGTTAGTGTGCCAAACAAACTACCACCATCTTTTAAGAAGACATCAGCACCGTCAGCATCCAACGTAATATCTGTTGACGAGTCAAGGGTTAATGCTCCAGTAGAATTGACGGTAATTGGAGTTCCAGCCAAAGTTGCACCAGTCGTCCCATCATGCGTTATCGTAAAGTCATTACCTGCTCCCATGTTGATAACGGCAGAATCAGAAGTCAGACTGAGGTCATCACCAACAGTAGCATCACCTGCAATGGCAACGCTGGAACTTGCTGTCGTAGCATGAGGCGTGATGGTCATCATGGTAACGTAGGTTCCTGCCGAGGCTATGTCGTTCCCAATAGTGAGAACGCCACCATCAGCCACATTGATCTTCCACTCGTCACCTGCATCGTCACCCTGGTCTGCAAATAGGTAGAGGACTCCAGCTTCACCCTCACCACCCTTGATGGTGAACGAATCAACCTCATAGCTAATCTCTGCTGCTCCACCAGTCGTGGAGTTAATCGTGAAGACATCGGTTAGTGTCCCTGCCACAATGACACCAAAACGTATCTGTCCGTCTTCATTTGTTGTCGTTACATCGGTGGCTTCTACAGTCATTCGGGCAAACTCATCTAGGTTGCCAGCGGAGTCATGTAACTTAAAGGAGAGATAAATCTCATCTCCGGCTGCCTTCGTGGAGTTAGCCCCGCTGAATACAGCCACTTGATTGGATGCACTGTTTCTAAGATTGGTGAACGTAGCAGCCGGAGTACCTGCCGCTGTGTTGTTCCTGACATCTATCTCTTGAAGGGATATCTCGTCACTCCACTTGATACGCCTAACCGAACTGCCTTTTGTTATCTCTACGTCATAACGATCCTGATCGGCCTCGCTAAAGTCCCACCGGCCATCGCTGTCTGAGGTAACGGTAGAGCCTTCCTGTGTGGATGTTCCTGTCTTAAGGAGCTTAACACTGGCTCCGCTTACCGCATTACCTGCATCATCATATATATTCCCACCAAAGTTAATTGTCATTACCCGCCTCCTAGTCTGGAGTGATCCCTGTAGTTTAATGCTTCTCGGCAGTAGTACCGTGGGTCACTCATTAAGTCATCATCGTCGATAAATATTAAAGTGATGTTCTGTCCGGCAAGACCTGCTCGTGCCATTACGTCCCTTGCCTTTGCTTCCACACCAAATTCATAGTGATAGTATACTCCCTGTACGTTGATTGCTAAATCAGGAGGATTGGTAAACATAAAGTCAATAATGAATCCTCCCTTATCCAGTCTTCCCCCCATAAGTGGGGACTGGTAAGTAAAATCTAATCCGGGCTTCCTTCCCAGCTCTATAAATGTTTGGTACGCTAGGTACTCAGGGCCTGAGCCTTGCCAGTTATCAGGAACTTGTATTTGCTGTGTTACCATGTTACCCCTCTAGTATCATACTCCAAGCAATTTTGTCGTCGTTAGTGGCTACGTCCACATACCACACATTGGCAGGAACACTGCCACCAAACTCTCCAAAATTATACGTCTTTGTATTCCCTGCACTCAACTCAAATCCGTTGCTTGCAGAGACATCACTCTCACCAACGTAGGCCAAGCCAGAGTTCCCTGCTAATGCCTTGAACTCCACCTGCTTAACCCTATTTGTCACATTATTCACCTGCACCGCAGTTCCTGCTGAAGCTACGTTTGTTATTCCTGAATCAACTCTCATTCCTATTCTCCTATGGTTCTACGACTTGTATCGTGGTTGACCCACGCTCGTCGTAGCCTGTAAATTCCATTCCTTGCGCTGCGATTACATCAACATAATAGTTTCTCGTACCCAAGGAGTCGTCCCTGAAGGTAAATTCAACCAGTGTATCACTCTCGATAGCCGAAATAAGGTTGGACCGTAAGTCCTTCGGTCCCTTCCCTTTATACTCGTTTGTTAGGTCAATATCTACCGTGTGACCCCACTTGGCTGCAATCTTTTTGCGGTACTCAAGAGTGAGGGATACAATATCTGGTGTCTTGAACTTCTCAAGACCCGTAGTGGTAGCGTCATCTCTCTCAAGGGTGATCTTAAATTTGATAGATCTGAAAGCTATGCCAACATTATTACCGAATACATAGGTGTACGTGCCTGAGCTACCATCTCCCTCACCTGTATGGGCATACATGGTAGTTGAGTTAAGTGTTGATACTGCCGTGGTATAGGTTTCGGCATAATCTGTTGCGTATTCTATCTTGACGATTTCCTTATCCGCTGCCGTTAAATCCTGTGCCTCAATGCGTAAGTTGAGTGCCAGTTTGTTAACTTCACTCTGCCCCGCATTAAACCAAGGAGTCTCATGAATGGCTGACAAAGCATACTCAAACTCTGACACCTCGGAGGGATTGATGATATCTGACGGCAATGGCATGAAATACACTTTATTATCGTGTCCCCACCATGCACGGTACACATCATATGCACTTGATACGTGGAGTGAATCCAACCCTTTTCCAGATTCGCTACTCAGCCACTTCACTTCCCACCCCATATCGTTGTACCCCAATATGGAGCTATAGCCTGTATCAGGGGCTATAACAGGAGAACCCTGATGGCTTTTCGCCTGATACGGAATAGACGTTGAGGATATTGTTGATGGTGCTGTAGTGGCATCTACTCCAGCTAATAGCTCGTTGTGAGAACCAGCCAGCATATGAATACCTCCACGCTTATCTGAAGGCAATCCGTCATCTCTGTCAGGGCCCATCGTCGTGATCACTGCCGCATTATTGCCGTTAATATACTTATAGATTGCATTGCCTGACGGAATGTACACAGAATCACGCCATCTTGTACTGCCTTTCCCGTTATTAGGATGTACAGGAAAGTCCATCTGGGTTTCCTCGAACATAGCGTTGTCTGCGTTATGGGCAAACAAGCCCTGCGTGGTAGCCACATAGATAATTGGTATCCCCAGAGCGTTTCTGGCTACGAACATCTTGGTTATTGAACCATCAGGTAGCGGAAGAACCGCATCATTTATCTCTGTACCTACTATCGTGGCATACCAGAGTTGCCCTCCATACGATATACCCCATAGTCTTTCATCCCACACTGTGACAAATTGTGTATCAGTAGTATCAGTAGTCCATTCTACAGACACGGCATCCCCATCATCGTGTGATGCCCCTGTTGTGCTGTTTCTTGCCCTTGTTACCGTTAGCGTATTACTTGATATAGATCCTATTAACATATGCTCATCCTCAACTTTGATCATCTCCCCAGCAACAAGCCCACTAGCATCTGCTACGGGTACTGAGGTAGCACTGGCATTAAGAGCACCGTCTAATGTTGTCGTATAATCTGACTTATGGGTATATGAACTATCAGCGGCACCAGAGTCATAGTTGGGAAAAACAAGATAGGTCACCCCTATCGCATTGGTAAACACCACACTATCTGTTGTCTGGGCTGTAGCACCCTGAGTCTCTGCCGTCCATTGATTGCCAGTATTATTGTATTTGTAGAGCTTTGGGCTTTCCGATACTGACCCGTTCCAGAAAGCGTACACCTCATTATTGAAGGTATTGATAGCCCCTATCTTAGCGTCTGTAAGGCCATGCGATGGTGCAGTTGAGGCTGTTACCAGCCCAGGCAGGACAAGATGGTTCTTATAGCGGAGCTGGCACGTACTAAACCACGCCCTGTTAGTCTCACCAGCACCTTCCATTCGGTTCACGCCAATACCACCACGCCAGTCAGACCATGCAATGATGGACGAGCGTAGGTTAGAGTCCTTGGTGGTATCTCCGATGACTACCTTGGCAGGATAGATGGATGCCAAAGTACTACGAATCGGGCGTGTTATAGGATAGTACGTGCCGTCAAGATAGATTTCATTGGCCTCTACGACCTTATTCGCCACTAGTCTACCGACCTGATATTAACAAGCATGGGGAATGCCCTTCGAGCCCGTTGTGCCTGATCAGTCCAGAACGCACTGATTTGCCTTCTTGCATCAGGGTCTGTAGAAGGGCCAGCTGATTCTGAGAGGAAAGCCAGGGAAGCTGCCTGGGCTATAATATAATCTTCGTCTATTTCCGTAGTATCTGAGTCCGCTGTCATCAACGCTGGTTTATCCCCGCCAGTTATCTTAATAAGAGCGTAACCAACGGCCTTATGCCCATCTCTCTGAAGAACCAAATCACGAGATTCCTTGTCGATCTTCCAGTTACGCCTATCAAGTGTTGTCCATTCAGCCGTGTCATTTGCAACGGCTACAATGTCATCTATCCATACCGTGACACCAGCACCAAGGTCAGCGTCATGCTCCAGCCCTACAGAGGCAATAGCGATGTCTAACTCTGGGTTAGCTAAAGACATTCTGGCAAACGTCCATGTATCTGGTGATATCGCAGGAAGGTTTAGGCTTTCTTTGTCGTTACCATCTGCTGTAACTGTGCCATCATCCAGATGTAATTTAAGATTCCCTGCAACAAGAGCACTACTGATTCCTGTTACTTTTACCCACATCTCTATGGTGTCATAGCCTGAAATATTGGTAGCAGTAATGGAATCTGCAATAAATGCTCCAGCTTGAGCCCCAGCAGCAAAAGCAATTTGTAATGCTTGTGATCCCTGCTTTTTATCTTTCGTATCAAGTGACAAAGTAAACCCTGTTGGAACAGTTACTTCGTCAAAGGTAGTACCGCAAGCATGAATCCTGGTGAAGCTCACCTTGTGCCGGTACTCTATCTTGGAGATCATCGAGATGTTCGAGGGGATATCGAACCTTGTCTGGCGTCCATCACCATGTAATGTGATATTTTCTATGGGATCGTAGACCCACCCGGTAGCTGACATAATGGCTTGATTAATAAAATCATCAATTGCGTCCGGGCTGTAGAGGCCATCCCACAATTCATAGGACTCCGATGCCGTCGATGCAGTAGCTGCAGGCATGAAAGTAAGCGTGGTGACATTGCTTGTTATCGAAGAGTTAGTAACCCTTCTAGTCAGTGTGTCATTGCTACCGCTTGTGAAGCGTACCCACTTGCCTATCTGAGTACCAGCTCCACCCAGTACGATGCTGTTATCTACGAGTGTGGTTGTACTACCACTTGCGGTAGCACTGGACACGTATGCTGCCCCGATCACACGGCCAATATGCTGCCTTAACTGTTCACGTGTTCTCCCTTGTATTGCTGGCATCGCATCTCCTTATTACCTACGACCAGGGCTTCTTTGGCGTTTTGTCTGACGAATCAACGGCTTTACAGCACGTAAGCCAACCCCAAACTTAGGGTCTTTTAATCGCTGTTTTTGTTGTGGTGTAAGCCTCTTTGGTGCTGGTCGTACCATGATTAATACCTACCCTTCTTCTTGGTCTTTGTCATCTTTGTGACCTTTTTGCCAGTCTTGGCTGCCTGACGCTTTGCCGCTGCTTTACCAGCCGCAGTATATGCAAATTGCTTTCCACCTACTTTAGGCATGACTACTTCTCCTTTGCGTTCTTTCCGTTTTTCAGGCCATTTAGTTCTTCCGTGAGCCTAGTGACCTCTTCTTCAGTTGCCTGTAACGTCCTTGCAAGGGCTTTAACCTGTACTTGGAGACTCACTCTCGGATCTTCCGCCATCACTGCCTGAATATCTTCAGTTATTATCTTTACCTCTGCCATTTCCATTTCCTCCGTCCTAGTAATAAATTTTATTGTTGGAGCTTTGCCGTCTTTTCCGAGCTGATTTACGGAACTCCTTCAACGCTTGTCCTATTTCCTTTTTCTCTGCTACGTTCGGTGGCCTCTTCGTATATTTCTGCTTACATTCTATCAGAAAATTCTCATACGCCTGAGCTGCCATGTCCTCAACGTGAGCCTGACTCATTGACGAGTCTCTGGGAATTATTACTTTTGTTCTATGTGCAACGCCATACTGATCAGTGTACTTGAAGTCAAACGCACACAGCTCTATAAGTAATCCTGTTTCCCTGCTTCTTGCGACGGGGGCTGTACCTTTATAGTCAACCCCCGTCGGAGTCCATAATTCTCTAAGCATCTATATCCTGTTCCTGTGCTACCGTTTACTACGGTGCTATAGTCAAGTAAACAAACGCATAATCCGTGGCAGCAGATGCAATCAATAGCTGCACTCCAATTACTTGCTCGTTCTCACCAGACCCATCAAAGTCCATGTCTTCAAAGCCTCCAGGGGTGGATGCACCACCAACACGAATGTGTTGCCCAACGACTCCAGCCGCATTAGCTAAGACCGCTGCCTCTCCCCAAGTCTGCAACCAACCAAAGTACTCGCTTGTCAAAGCACGAGGAGCAACTCCAACCGCCATGTTTGATACGGTGGTGGGAGATATGATGACGTTACTGTATGTATTGACAGCAAGACCAGCTAGGTGCGTGCCGTTTGTTAGAGCTGTAACAATGCCATCTTCTTCATCAAGTGTGAGAACACAAGTTCCCCCTGAGTCTCCTGCTGCGTTAGACTTGATTTTATACACATGTCCCTCACCAGTTCCACCATCATTGATGTAAAGAAACCCGTCTTTGTACTGGTTTTTTGTGGACGCTGTTCCCCCAAGAGTCACTGTTACTGCGGTGGCTCCTGACGCTGCTGTGGTAATTGCCAAGTCCATGTCATGGTTAGCAACTCCTGCTGCTGCCTGTACTATCGCTCCAGCAGCAATGTCGGAACCGCCGACCTCGGCATACCGAAACGCCCTGCCATCATCGAACACCATTCTGGTTCCAAGTTTGTGTCTTTGATCAGAAGTCTGGACTTTTTCCCATCCATACTTACCGTATATACTATTTGGAAATGCCATTATAATTCTCCTTTTTACAGGCTCTAAGTCCTGCGAACGCCGTTATTAGATTTTTTTCAGGCACGGCCTTCGTTACACCTGACTAGGGCTCATAATACGGCCCCATTCGCCTCTTCCCTGTTCCTGTTCCTGTCTTAGCAGACTCAGGTGCGGCTTCGACCACTTCAGTCTTGGCCGCTACCTGAGTTCGATTGTCTTCCTTGCACCACTTACATGTGCATGACTCACTCGGAGGGAACCCAAACATTCCTATTTTTGCCTTTCGCAAAAGGTATCTGGGGTCACCGGGAACATTATCAGTGTATGTCCCTACCTCGTCCGTGAGAACACCCTCCACATTATAAGCTGCTTTATGCCTATAGAGTCTAGTTTTTGGCTGCCACTCATCGACATAACGCATTGAGTAGCCTAATCCTGTTAATTCATTTTTTATCTTATTATATTCCTGCATTCCTATTGCCAAAATTATTCTCCTAGCTATTAGTTATTAGTTGCCAAAGCTGATGCATCAAAAGTAACACCAGCACCACGGGAATCATCAAGTTCAAATACACCGTAGTCTGCTGTCATAACCACTTCCCATGCCCTGAGAGAAGCATCTCTCTGTCGCTCTTGTCGGGTAGCTACACTTTGTAAGTATGCCATTGCTCCCTTGTCAGCAATTACCCCAATAGCATCGTCACTGGCATCTACCGAAAGGTTTCCATCCTCAAAGATAGGAACATTGTTCATTGGTCTCAGGCCACTCCAAAAATTCTTCAGGAGGTCTTCAGACCATCCATGAGGAATACCGTTGGTTACTGCGGAGGCCACTGTTGCGGCTTCCTTGGAAAGGTATGCAACGGCGTTGGGGTGGTGAAGAATGTAAAGCTGGCTTCCAAACTTGTTTGCCTTTGCGTAAGCAATGACTCCCTGTAAGTTGGATGCTTTCATAAACTTTGTTGCAGCACCCAGTTTAGTACCACCGTTCAGGTTGGTGTAGAGGGCGTGTACATCTGTATCCTTCTTCCTTGCCATACCATCGCCTAACTGTTTACCGATCATGGTAAAGACATTGTTGACTTGTTCACGAAGAAGTTTGTCTGTCAGAATAACCTTTGCCCCGACCTCAGATGCTGTCAGGTCAACCGTGGTCATTCCTATATCTTCTTCATCAATAATGTCTTGACCATCAGTGAGGTCTGACATTGTCATCTGCCCTACCTTGGGAACAGTAACCTGCTTTGTACCCTTGGGTAGGGTGAATGCCTCAATAAGAGCCAAAGCAGGAGCGTTATGCTCCTCGGTGTATCGTGCCGTCGATATGATGATTTTCGATGCGTTTTCTAAATTACCAGTTGTGGCTGTTTGTGCCATAATAAATCTCCTTTACGTTTACGTTCCAAGTGTTAAGAATCTTGCAGCCTTTACCGCTGCTTCCGACCTGTCTCCATTAATGTATGCCTCAAGCAATCTATCCTGATTGGTCGTGACCTCTGCCGATCCCTGACTATTGTCGAAAGTCTGCGGAGCAACACGTCCCTGCTTCAACCGTGCATTCTCTGCAAGAAGGGCTCTCTCCCGCTTCATGCGATTCGCTTCTCTTTCCATCGCATCTGGAGAGGTTGTCCTTTGGAGAGCTATTAAATCATCAAGCATTTGCTGGTTTGCCAGCCCATGCTTCTTCATATAATGAACCGCCGCTGCCTGTCGTCCTTCGACGTAACCAAGCATATCGGAGGTTTCCTTTTCCTGTTTTCGGAACCTTTGTTCCTGTTGGATATACCGTCTGGCCTGATCTCTGGACTGTTCCGGCATATAGCCAGCATCATTAAGTTGTCGTTCATATGAACGAGCCTTCTTACCAACAGCCTCTTCCCATTCACGCTTTACGTCAGCTTCTCTACGCTGTTGGAGTTCGTCTATCGCCTTCTGCGTCTGCTCGTCAACCTGTGCCACCGGCTGCTGTGCAGGAACCTGCACTGCCTCTGGTTCACTAGGCACAACATCAGTAACCACTGGAGCATCGCCAGAAGGAGATCCCTCTGGTGCTACAGCTCCTTCACCATCAGTCGATTCCTGTGTTTCTATTGTTTCTACTTCAGGAGTCTCGACCTCTTGTTCCTGTACGACTTCTTCTACTTCCTGTGGTTCCGTTGGCGTTACCATACTTTATGTCTCCTTTTCCTAAATATATATACAACTATTACCCTTATTATACAATACCAAGTATTATATGTTATTGTCCAATTAGCGTACCCCTATACAGTCTTTTATAGTCTAGCCTAGGATGGGGTGTGCCTGCCCTTATCCTTTTAAACATGGCATACTCATAGCCCTTCTCGCCCGTCTTGCCCTGGTAACGATAACCCGCCTCAAACATAGCCAATCTCCACTCTTCAGGAGCCCTTTTAACAAACTCATCTCGTAGCGTCCACAAGATGCCGCCCTCACTCGATGCGATAGCCAGTACTTTCCCGATACGTTCTCCCTGCTTACTCTTTCGGGCTGCTTTACGCTCTTCGTATCCTTTCTTCAGATACGCTCGAATGGCCGCTCTGCTTACATCATGCGCTTTAGTTCTGTCTACAATATAATCCTCGACCTTCTTGTGATTCTCAAGGTCATAGTAACCAACAGTTTCCCCTTTCACGTTAAGCCTCAGGCTTCCTGCATAACGTCCAGCGTCCACAAGGTATTGCATTCTCGGATCATAATCCCCTTCCATTAGCCTAATACTTTCCAGCATTTCATCTACTTCATTAACCCTTCGTCCTGTTGTTGGATCAAATCTGTATCTCAGGCTTGCCCAGAATCTACCTTGCAATTTGTTCAGCTTGTCGAAATCCAGTTCTCCTGTTTGCTTATCAGTAGCGTCGACAAATGTCTGGCCGTATTGCCATATCCGATACTCCCTAGTACCTTGCTCAGGAACCTCTTTCTCCTCATCTCTATCATATAGCTGCTCCAGTATCCCACCAGTCATGCGCCCCTTTTCTTCACTCCATTGCTCACCATAGTTTGTGCGACGATGCACTGCTTTTGCCTCATTAAGCAGCTTTCTCGCTGCAGGCGGATGATAACCTGTGCCCGCAGGTGATCCAGACAGCCATTCATTTGAGATTTCCTGAGTTCTCTCTATCAGTTTATCATCAGCTTTCTCTCTCCGTTTGTGGAGGTATTCCTTTGGCCCACCGTAGGTATCCTCGCCCATCCGTTCCGTTAGAAGATCATCTATTTCATCTTGCACCTGATAAGTGAGAGACTCATAAGGCACACCATATTTCTCTTGAGAGAGTTCCTCCGCTTCCTCTTTCCTCGTAATACGGGTTACCCTTACTCCGGCTACTTCACCCACTGACGCTAACCCTGCTCCAGCAACACGTCCCCAGTCCCCTTCCCTAGCGGATTTAACTCCTTCAAATAGTTCCCCACCTACCGCACCAGGTGCGATTGGTATTGCTAGTTCACCAACATATTGGAGAATATCCAACGCCTCTGATAAATTCCTGGGGTCAGACACTCTGCCTATTTCAGGGTCTTCCCTGAAAACTCCTATTGGGGCTGGATCTCCCGTAAATCCATAACCTGTCACATTGTCCCATACCAGACGTACCACACCACCACCAAGACCCTTTGATGCCGCAGCCATTGCCTTAGCGACTCCCCGTGGAGATGGGTCTTCTGTTATCCCTATCCCAAGTGTACCTATAGCTCTGACCAAACCAATTGCCGGACCAAAGAATGAGAAGTCTCGTCCACCCATTCGTACAGTGTAGAAGTTCGAGTTTATTTTCCCATCCACAATCGGCCTGTGGTCTGTCTCGTTGCCCAGCATGGCGTTTGCGAACTCTGTTGCGAACATACTCAATCCAATCATACGAATAATTGATTGCAGTGCTTCCCTGTTTTCTATCGTCTGTTTCCTTCCGATACTTGTAAGCACATCAGATTCTATCATCGGTCTTCCTCGGAATGGCACGTTCACCCTTGTTCGCCCAATAGCTCCCAGTGCTGCCCATGTCGGTAGCCTCAACTGGCTTGCCCCAACTAAGGACCGACCAAATGTTTCGAGTCGTGCCTGGAAGAACCTTGCTGCAAACATTGATAGCTCACCGATGTCACCACCAAATCGCTTATTTGACCACCCGGTCAATCTGTTTGTGGCATTTGCTATTTGGTTTAAGTCACCTGAATCAGCCAGTTCCTGAATTGTTCTACCCTTGGCAAGTTCCTGTCTTAGTAGTTCGTCTGCCCATCGCAGACGCAACACATCACCCCAAGCCCCGTACAGACGGTTACTTAGTTGGAACGCTCCGCCTATTCCCCTAGCTCCAGCAGCGACTCTTCCACGGAATCCCTTTCCTGCCTGTCCCAACAACCTTTCGACTCCTGGGAGTGCTGTCTCTACGGAAGTGCCACCTACACGCAATCCAAAATATGCCCATACTCGGGAAACAAGACGATTATTTTTTACTGCGTCTACGTTAAACACTTCCATGGCTTCGTCAACAAGTTCTTGTCCCCTTGCCCGACCTCCAGGCAGTCCCCCCTTCATGGTTGCCGCAAGAGATTTGAATATTACATTCGTTGCTTGCACCCATTGTTTAGGGGCTCTGGTCATTGCAAGATGCCCTTGTATACTGAGAGCAGACAGATCACCGTTCGCTTTAATCCCACGATACATGTTGTTAATATTCCTGATTACGGGGAGGTTTGCTGCTGCTTCCCCTAGTGACCTGCTGAACTCACGGTTTATCGCAGCCGCCAAAGCATCATCAGCATCTTCTACCCCTTCTATTATCCCCTTTTCTATTATCTCCTTTTTGATCCTTGCCGTGCCTATGTGTTTTTCAGCAAGTGCTTTTACCCTTGTTTTGACCCTGTAGCCAGTAACCCTGTTGGCAACACCCTTGATAAAATCCTCCATCGTTTTGTCGAAAGACTCATACTTAATTATTCTTCCTTTAGTGTCAACGTGAGGAATAACCTTGCCTTGGGCATCGACCAGCTTGCCCATAACGGGCATCGTTGCCCTTTGCTCGGCAGCGATTTTACCTGGCATACGTTTCTTTCCAAGCGTTACCATCTTCTCTAGTTCGTCCGCAATACTGGTTACTACTTCATTCCCAATCTTGACTGCTCCTCTTGTTATATAGAACCCATTACCCGTTATATCGGGTCGTATACGCTCTGGGGCAAACCCAGGCATATTCTCCCTAAGCACCCTGTTATATCCAGGCATACTAAGCTTGGTTCCTCCCACTTCCCACGTGGTTCCGTCTTCAAGAATATGTCGGATTGCACGTATAAAGACTTTTTGTCCCGCAGTAAGGAACCGTGCATATACATCGTACCGTGCTGCTATGTCCGGTATCGTCGGCGATTGCAGTACTGCCTCAGCATCCTTAAACCATATCCTCACCCTGTTCTGGAGTGCATCGTCTAGGATATGTCCTGTCTCGGGATCTACTTTGAAGTTGTCCTGCATTCCTTTCCTAACAAATATTCTTACGATGTTCGCAGCACTCTCTGCTTTGGACACAATATCTTTCTGTACTCTCTTGTATGTTTCTATCACACCTTCTACAGCAGTGCGTCTTTTCGAGCCCAACAAACCTTTGGTTATTTCGTGTAGTGCATTAACCTTACCGCTCCACCATCCTAGCTTTGGAGCCGCTTCAAATCCTGCCATGAAATCTAAGTTAATCTCAGACGGACCACGTTCAGCCTCGGCTCTTGTGGCACGCTTTGGTGGCTTCTTTCCTCGTGTTAGGTCATCGACCCGGGATGTCTGACGAATGGATAACTGGATATCTGGTGGGTCGCTATAAGTTTCCATTGCCTCTCTTGCAGCTCTCTCGTCTGCTTTTGCAGAAGCAAGCCGCTCATCAAATGTTTCAACGAACTCACGGTCCCGCATTATATCTTCTCGCATACGAGGTTTTTGTTGCGCTAACGGCTGTTCCCTCCATGGCAATAATCGTTCCTTTGCTTTTGTATATTCATTCTCTAAGGCACGTATCGCATTTTGTCTTTGTCTGTGTATCTGGGCATAAAATCCGAGTTCGGGGGGTTGAGGTGAGCCAAGGATTTCATCAGCCTTAATAACATCTTCAACGGGCATATCGCCTACGGCTTGCTGCCCTACTTCTGCTCCGGTTCGTCTGCCTAGCAAAGAGGCTCCTTTTCGGAAAGGATATGTTAGCCCTCTCAAAGCCGCCCTAGCTACTGCTTCTTCTGCTTGCCAAGGAGCCCTAAGCCCCTTGCCTATCCCTCTTAATCCTGTCTCTATACCACGTATTGCCCTAACACCACCACGGGTGGCAGGTAAAAACCTTCCGAGAGTTGTTGCAAGTTTCGGAGCGGCAGACATAAGTCCTTTCCCCGCCCCCGCAAGACCACCTGTAAGAATGATGGGTGCTATTACCTCGGAAGCTCCCCAGTAATACTTGGGCATATCCAGCTCGTCCTGATACGCCTCGATTGCAGCGTCCCAATCACCCCTACTAGCGTGATCCCTAAACGCTCTGAATGCTCCAGGATATTTGCGCGTATCAGCCATTACTGTTCCAAGACCTAATCCTGCAAAACGCTCTCCTGTATACCAAATCTCCCCAAGGCTCGGTAGATCGTCTGGGTCTGGCCAATATTCTTTCTCTGGCAAACCCCACCATTTCATACTAGGTAAGCCGCGTCCAGTTGTTCTGTCACGGCTCTCTACAGGAACTCCAACGTCAGTTGTCTTTACGGGCTCTTTAACGCCTGACTGTTCCTTTCTTAATTCTTCGATTTCTTGTGGAGTTAATCTACCCATTAGTAATTAAATAAAAACCTCGTTCTGGGATTAGCTGCCATACCAGTTACCCCACGAGATGTCTGGGGTAAAGATGAATACCGTGCTGTCCACGGGTTGGTCTCCAGGTAATCCATAAAACTTGCTGGAGCCTGTCCGCCCCTCATCGCAGTCCCTGCCTGTTGATAATAATCTTTCAGTGTATCCTCATACGCATCCTGAAAATACCGTTGCCGACGAGGACTTCTTCTTCCGAATTGCATACCTGCTGGGGAGCTGTAATACTGAGCTGGCTCGAAGCCTCTAAGAACTTCCTGCCACCAGTCAGGGCTATAGTCGTTAAAAGTTGGCATCATTCACTCCTTATGTCGTTGCTTTTGGATGGTATTTACCCAAGTACCAATCAAGAAAACTTTCTCTTGGGGCTCCCTGCGCTGTCCGATACTGCTGAACTCCTTGCAACGCTCTCCGTATGGCATCACCCATTCTTCCTCGATACGTACCCGCTGCCCTACCAGTTTCAGGATCTACTCGTTGCATCGCAAGTGTCTGAGCTACCGCTAATTGATTTGCTGCTTGGTTTGCTGCATCTTGTCCAAACAAACTAGCATATACGGCTCTTCTCCTCAATTCCTCTGGATTCTGTGACGCAGCTACATAAGCATCCGGTCCACCTACAAATGTTGATGCTTGGGCTGCTTCCCTTGCCCGGCTTCGTAAGTCTTCTAAACTTGCCATCGCCGGTGGGGCGGTAGCACCAGCAGCAGGACTAGTATATCTTGTTAGGTAATCCGCAAAAGTCGGATTAGGCCTCTCTGCTGTTGATATATACGGGGCTCCTAAGTAATACCTTCCCATCATCCTTGATATCAAATCGTTCATAGGAGCACGTTCCTGCCAGAAGGGACTCATCCTTGTTTGTAGTCTAGCCCAATCCTCGGATGGACTACGGAAAGCAGCAGCATCTCCTGCGAATCCCCCAAAGCCTTCCGAGGCTTCTGGTGTGCTAATGGGAAATCCAAAATTAGGTGCACCACGATCCATTGGATCAACATTCAATCCAGTTCCGTATTGTGCAAATCCGTTAGCCATATTATTATCCTTCCAAGTTTATTATATAAGAACCGTTTGTCATAGTCTAAGCTTCATCCAGGGCAATCTTCCATTTGCATCACGAAAGGCGGAAAAATTGTCTGGCTCACCACGCAGCATCGGGTTTACCTCTGGTCTAGTTCCGTACCCAGTAGGTCGTATCTTGGCCCATTGTTCTGGAGTTAACGCTCCCCCTCCTCCACCAAACTTCATGCCCAATCTCCGATAATCTACAGCTTGTTGAAATTCTTCTGGGGTTAACTTTCCGCCTGCACCAGCATATCCGCCCCCTTGTAATACATCATACCCTGGCCCAGTGCCAGGTTCAGGATAATCATATTGCACAGGCACACCAGAGAAACTGCTGTAGCCGTGTACTTCGTCCCTAAGGGGATTCATTGGATCCAAATCCTGGAGTCCATATAATCGAGTGGGGTCCATCTCTAATATGCGCTCTGCATCTCCTCCGTCTCCTGTTTGTCGCGCTCTACTTGCTTCTACTTCTCCTGGGATAGCAGCCGGGTCAGCGTAGAACTCCCAGTCCTCCGCCATTGGATCCATGTCCACTTCCACATCTGGCGTGGGGCTACCAGGCCCCTCGAAGGGAAACAGTCCAGAGAAGTCTCCTTCGTCCCTTTGTTTTTGGGCGGCTGCCACGGCCTGAGTAATCCCTGGATGCTGCTCCACGTAAGGTACGTCTCCTCTTATCACTGGGTCTACGTCAAAACCTGTACCTGGTAGTAACTGTGTGGGGCCATCTAATATACCATCTTCCTCTCCTAGCTCTCCTAGACCCCCGTCTCCTAGACTCCCTAGAAGCCCTTGTTGCCGCATAATTTCAGTGATCAGAGGAGGGGGTATATCGTCAGTAACCCGCGTCTTTGTTGTTTCTAAATCCGCCGCTAACTTCTCTATGTCAGTCTGCCCAGTGGGATCGGTTACAGGCATACCCGTAAGTTGGGCCATTTTTGTAAATATCCTTTCAACAGTCCAACCTAATCGGTCGTAGTAATTCATAACCCTATCGACTGAGCTGTGAATCAGATTAGAATACCATCCTCTCCCACCCTGAGACGCTGCCATCTTTATAAGGTTGCTGCGGTTCTCTTCAGCAAAGGTACCACCGCCTGTCCCAAACAGGGCATCTACCCACAGTTCTCTTTCTTCCATCCCTTCGGGCCAATCCTCCCTGTCGGGGTTGTTGGCTGCATACGATAGGGTATTGCTAATTAACGCCAGGTTCTTCCTGAAGAAGTCACCTGAGCGTTTGCTTGTCGGATCAGTAAGATATTCTGAAAGAAACGTTTTGTACCTAGCTTCCATCGTTCCAAGTACATTCTTTCTTTTCTCCAGTAGCTCCGCTTCTTCCACGTCACCTATCACTATATCTTCTTCCTTCTCTAGTTCCATCAGCTTATTGAGAACTGCAACCGCGTCTCCCCCGTACTCCAAGAAAAACAATGTCCGTGTATCATTATAAATATTTGGTAGCCTGGGCCTGACATCGCTTCTACCTGCCTCTGGATAAGCATAAATCGAGGTGTAGAAAACCTTTTGAAGGTTCTCAGCTAAAAGAGATTCGGCATCTGCCAATTCTCGAGGCAGGGCCTTTTCAACGAAACCGTCTTCGTCTTCGTCTTCGTCTTCGGTGACGATGAACCGTTTCTTTTCCTCCTCACTTTCCGTTGGTTGCGTCTGTTCTGGTTCTCTCTCTTCCTGCCCCACCAATCCTTCTAAATCCTTTTTAAGTTGGCTTAAAGTGCCGCCTCCATACGTAAAAGGTCTAGATTCTCCCCGATCCATTGGGTCGACATCTCGTCCAGTGCCATACGTTGTGTCGAACTCACCACGATCTATAGCAGCAAAGAACTTTTTCACATACTCAGCAGTATCTATATTGCTCATACCTTTTTGCAGTTCTTCTATCATCACTGCTGGAGTTAAGAAGCTCCCATCATCGTTAGGTTCCATTAGTGTTAACATATGCCTAAAGTCATAGTGAGCTGTCGATGCTTTAGGTGATTCCGCACCAGATAACATAAGGTCTGGATTAGTATCAACACCAGAACCCAATAGATCGCTTGGCCCTAGCACTTGTCCGTTATCCAAGCGTACGCTGCGATTATTATTAAAGTTTTGAAAGACTCCTGTTGCATTATCCGCTGCTACTTTTATTGCATCGGGTGCGCTAAATGGAGAATTAGTGAAGCTTTCCGCTGCCAATTCCTCACCACGGTTTCTTGGATTTAACATAGCCTCTAGAGAATTACCAAGGTTATCTCCCAGTTGCCTCATCAATGCTGGTGATGATCCGATATCCCCTTCGTCCTCGGCTCTTTGCTCTGCTGCATCCATTGCTGCTTCAATACTCTCACCAGACTCACCAAGCATACGATCCACTTCATCAAAGTTTTCATCTATCATATCCAGGTCTACTCCTGCATCTAAGGCAGGATACATATCCAGTAATAAATCAATTTCTTCACCTGACAGACCTGGGCCATAAGGTGTTTCCAAAACTTCTTCCGGCTCGATTTCCTTTTCTTCAGCGATACGCAGTTGGTAAATTGCCTTTTCAATCGCATCCGGGTCATCGAGTTCGGGGTCGAGGGCGAGGTCTAGATCCATATCCATTTCATCAGTAGCAAAAGGAATATTATTCGTTTCCTGCATAGCCTCATCGAACGTATTCCCAGTCATCATAGACATATACACTGAAGGAGGTGCACCTGTTGCTATATGCGAGAACGCATAGGGAAGATTCTCAGATGTGTTTGATGGCCCTTTTTTAGTAAACATATCAAAGTTATTTGCCATTTATATTCCTCCTTGTGCACCAGGTCGTGGAGTTCCTGGTGGTACGATTGGCCCAGCCTGTGGAGTTGGCATAGGAGGCGGTACTCCAAGCATTGCATCGGGCATTACTTCAGGTGGTAAACCTGGTGGCCCTCCCATCGGAGGCCCCATCGGCGGTAACGGCCCCATCGGTGGCCCCATTGGAGGTGGCCCTCCTGGTGGTGGGCCTGGTGCAACTTGTTGCTCTGCGATTTGTCGTTTCTGCATCATAACTGACATCAGCTCACCGAGATAGAACTGAGCAAGGTCATCACGGCCCTGCTTTTCTGAAGATCTAAGAAGAGTCCAGAGTGCTGCTTCAGGCAACATCCGCTCTGCCATCTGTTCGTTAATGGCATCATCCATCTGGTCTGCATCCTGCAAAGACAGAATCCTGTCCCTGATTGCCCTATCAGACAGAAGCGGTGTCGGGCCTTCTCGTGCTATCTGAGCCATCGAGAAGCGAGTCATATCATCCTGTGGCAATTGACCAACCAGTTTAACTACTGGCTGCCCTGCATTTTTTAACATCTCTGTACTGATATCTTCCGTAAAGAACACTCTGTTCCTGTCCATGCCGGAGAGTTCCATAGACTTATATGAACCTGCGGCATACTGGTCAGATATCAAATTAAAAATCATCTGGTACGCTTTCTCCACAGACTTCAAATATTTATTCACCACGGTTTCCACACCCTGCCTGAGTGTGTTAATAGCAAACCCTGATAACTGGAACGGCAGTTCTCCGTAGACGCTATAGGGGAGTGAGCCTCTCTGCATCTCTCCAGAGACTATACCCATAAACGCACCTGTCTCCTTTGCCATCTCCAGTAGTCCCAAAGGCTCTACGTTTTCGTTCTGAGCAAGGCTAATCTCTGAGCCCTCCAGATACGGGTCTTCGTCAAGAGACTTCGTTCCGTCCCTACTTCTGACAATAAGTCCCTGCCTTCGTGACCGTGCGGTAAGCTCCAGCATGGTACTCATCATTAAGTTATGTTTCGGGTACAGAGCCCGTGTAGCACGGAAGACTGATTCGCCAACATCGGCGATGGTATCATCCATCGTGCTTTGTGTTAGTGCGACCACATAGGGGTTCGCACCGACAGGGCCTAGGAAAACAGGCACCTGGTCTGCTCCGTGAGTGGTTTGTTTCTTCACGACCTGTATCAGTGGGTTTTTTGAAGCCCCGTTAGATATCAGTATCGTATTTGTTTCCTTGTCATAGAAGTCATATACCTCGATACCGTCCGTACTATTAGGCAAATCCCAATCGATTTTGACGCTATACTGTGAGAAAATCTGATCCTTGGTCTTTGGCATCTTGTAACATGCCCATTCAAGACCTTCTGGGCCTACACCCCAGTATGTATGAAGTGGATCCCACGGTGTTATATCAACATAAGTCGAACCGTCAGGTCTTTTTGCAAGAAGTGCTCTTCCTGCATACCATCCTCTGATAGCTGAGTACCAGGCTAGCTGGTCTCGTAGTTCGGGTAGCATCATACGGCATAGCCGTTCATTCGCACTACGTTCGATACCTATCAGGAACCGTTCCTTGAGGTCATTCTTTTCCCTGAGTTCCGCATCTGCCCCATCATGGGGAATACGAACTGTCATATCGGCTCCGGTAATCCAGTTAATAATCTTTTCCGCAAAGGTCTGCGGCTCATTGGACGTATAGGACTGATATCCTTCCCCTGCATCATAGGGTTCCAAACGATAAAGGGCATGATCATCCTGCATCCGCTGACGCAGGGGCTCGGTCGCATCATAGTGTGAGTCTACGAGGTTAACAATATCTTCGGGCTTCCGTTTCGCCATTTATGTCCACCTTTTTACACGAATCCGATCTCTCCCTTCCACATACCCATATCCAAATCTATCTACTAGGCCGTAGATAACAGCCTTCACGCCGTGATTGTTCTTATCTTCCGGCACATCGCCGACAATATTACCTTCCCTATCCGTTTTCCACCGATACGCTTTCGTCTGCCCATCGAACGGATTGGGTGCAGATCCGAATTCTGACAGGATACCATGACACCTAGGACTAAACACAATACGTGGGGCATGTGTCTTCGGGTCTATCTTAAGCCATCCCTTTAATCTCTCTGTCCCTTCGTTGATTTTTATCTTCTGTGACGATAGGTATAGTCCTGTCTGGTTAAGCCACGCTTCTGCGGGAGCTGCCATAGCCTGATGCTGTGTTCCTGCAATATCTATTACTCCAAACTTAACATCAGGCCACCATTCTCGTGATCTAGCGACATCTATGATATCGTCGGTAACAAGTCCCTGTTCGTAGATTTCGTCAATAACACGAATCTGTTCTCCAATAATCTGAATAACTTCTACGGCATACGCCCCTGCATAGCCGGGGTCCATCCAGATATGCACTGGTTCTCCTGGTTCGTATTTTATCTCACTGATATGAGCGTCAGGTCTGAATTCAGGAAACACAACTCCCTTGGGAGGTGATGGCTTCCCCTCGATCCGTTCCATAAAGAAATCGTCACTCGACACATCTTTTAATCGTAATATTTCAGGGTCATTTGCTCCACCCGGATAGAGATATTTGTTCGTATAGCTAGGTAACGAGTAAGCTCTGGCTTCCTTATCGGCTCCAGATGCCCATGCAGTAAACATCTGCGGATACCATCCAAGCGATCCCTCAAACGTACCTGCCAAAAACATCCATCCACGCTTCGGGGCACACCTGCTACGAAGCCTGAAGAAGGTTTCCATATCTAATTGTGATGCCTCACATCCAATAATCCCGTTTGGAGCCCTCATAGCAAGGGTTCTTGGGTCTTTTGCACTCTTCGTTTCGATCCTCGTGCCATCAGCAAGTGTAAGATGGCCAGGATCAACTCGTTTCGACGCTTCTTTGAGGATGCCAAGTGCACTGAAATCAGCAAGTAGGTATTCAAACTCCGCTCTCGTTCTCTCATAGTCTGCTGCGACGAGCCAGTAGAGACCTCGTTGATCCGTTTCAGCAAATCGTCCAAGTAAATACTTCGACGCAATAAGGGATTTACCTGCTTGTTCTCCACCAGCGACCAGATTGAACCTATAGGGCGAGTTAAGGATGACCTTCTGCTCGTCCGTAGGCGTGAAACCCACTTTTGCAAAAAGATAATCACGTATGTCAGGCCCCTTTGTGATTGTTGTCATTCGTCTTCCCCTCGTAGCGTCAGGTATATCGGAGTGTTTTCTCCTACCCAAGCTCCAGCTACGTTGAAATCAAAGAACTCGACAGCTTCCTCATAGGTCATTCCATCACGCTTCACAAGAATTTCAATACACTTATCCCTGTCATACGTCGCAAGAGGGGGCCTGTTAAATACTTCGCACATTCCAAGAAAGGATCTTCAAACCCATCAGCAAGAAGAGCTTCTTCATTGTGCATAGTTACCCAATCAGATAGCTTGGTCACTACCCGATGCCTCTGTCTTCTTAGAATCCACACCCTTCTTGGCGAGTATCTCCTGCAGAGTCTTCTCTACATCCTCGTTCAGAACCACTCCTTCCTCTTCGGCAGGTCTATCCTTCTTCACTTCCTTCGCTGCCTTACGCCATTCAACAATCAGCTCCTTAGCTGAATCTTCGTTCATAGCTATCTGAGGTCTGAACTTATGAGGCATATTGGCATTAAGTAATCCTAGAAGCAATATGTCAGAACCCTTACCCTTCTCAGGGTTTCGTACCCTCATCAAGGCAAGCTCCTCAAGCGACTCCGCAAAAGACTTCCGTGCTAAGTCAGCACCTACCGAGAACTCAGGGTCGTTAGAGTTCCATTGATAGAATACAGGCCGAGAAACGCCCGCCACCTGACACGCCTTACGGACAGTGCCCCATTCCTCTAAGGCTACTAAAAGAGTCTTCTTCTGAGAAGCCCTTAGTAATTCCTGAGTGCTTTGCTTATCTGACATTTTTTACTCTTTTTACTCCACTAGTAAGCGCGCCTCGCGCGCGTAAGAGTTAATATTATATTATTAATTATATATTACTAATTACTCTTACTTTAGGTAAGAGAGTAATTAGTAATATATATATAATTAATTATATATTATATATATATATATTATAATATATCTAATTATAATAAAATTACTAGTAAATTACTAAAATTACTCAGTAATACTGTTATTACTAGTAATTACAAAAGAAACATATACCCCCGACAATGTATGTGTCAAGTGTTTTTAGTATATTCTGAGCAAAGTGTCTTTAGTATGAAAAATTTTGTCATGGGTATCTATACCCACTAATCATTACTCGCAAGCCATACCCCCATACCATCATTACACCAAACACTACAGTTGACAATTATCATGCACGAACCAACAACACCAACCAACAACCTATCCCATCGACACGCTCAGGGCATTACCTCATAGCACTTACTAGACGGACTCAATCAACCGTAGGCGGCAGGGTAGACAGTGGCTAGGCAACAGATACCAAGCTGTCAACGCACTCAATAGCTTTTAGGTTGTATTAGTCATAGGGTAGACAGGGTAGACAGTGGGGAGACAGGGTAGACATTATTCAACGTTTTATATTCTATCAATTCAACGCTAAAGCTACGAATTGCTAGAACTATATATAATGTACTTAGTGAAACTTTTCACAATACGATGTTATGCGATGATAAACGTTTGTGAAATTGTTCACTATACGATGTTAAGACAACGTTGATTGTGAATCTTTTCACAATATCATGTTAACACATCTTTCCAACGATGTTTGTGAACATTTTCACAATGTTTTTTTATGATGTCTAAGTATGTAAAAGAATATTAAAAACCCTATTATCTCCACATATCCCACAATATCCCGCAAATTGCCTAACATTCGTCAATATTCGTTATAAATTGCTTTACTATTTACTTGACATTATATACTTAATGGCATATAATAGCACTATGTTAAACAGGAGGTTTCAGACATGTCTAGAACTGAAGAAGTAAGCAGTTTCATCCTACGTTCCAGGCCGTCTAGTTTGGTAAATGAAGAGTTAGATTTGATACAGGATTTATTAACCCTATACTCAAACCCTAAAAACGGCTACCAACCATTAAATCCACAGAACTTGAACCGTGCCTTCAGAATGTTGGTAAATAGAATCAACCTCGACTGGTTCAAAGGCATATTAACGCCTTTAGAAATTGTCGAAGTCGTGGAGGATTTATGTCATTGGTACATTGACGGTAGCGACATGCCAGACTGGGAGAGAGCCTACTTATATGGAATGAATGCTGAAGAGGCAGAGGAATATATCGGCAGCTACAACCAAAAAGAGGAGTAAATCATGATGGAAACAGAAAAACTAGAAGGCGTTATCGTATACAAAGAACAGAACGTATATGGACAGGCTTTAAAATACCCGATTAACGCATTGGCTCAATTCGTATGCAGACTCACTGGCACGAAAACTATCTCTTACACCGTGCAAAGATTATGTGAAGATGCAGGGTTAACCCTACAAAGTGAAGAGGAAAGTTTACTTGAGAGAATAGCATTACTAGAAAAGGCACAAGGAGGCAAATAGATGTACATTTTATATTCCGGGCCTAGTGTCTACGATGACAAACCAATTGTTGTGATTGCAACTACTAATAGCAAGAATCCCAAGACGGGCACAATGTACCAGACTTGGATAATGAGGCAAGATATAGCACCACACGATGCCGTAAAAACTAATGATGATTCTTCAGTGTGTGGTATGTGTCCATTAAGGCCTCTATCTTATAAGGCCGTTGGCCTATCAAGGGGTTGTTACGTCAAAGCTTTTCAAGCGCCGTTGTCAGTTTGGAAGGCCTACCATAGAGGGAATTATAAACATATCCCATTAGAGGAATTCAGAGCGATTCTGACAGCTGATCAAAAGGGTATCAGGCTTGGAAGTTACGGCGATCCTGCGAGCGTCCCTCTGTCAATTTGGAAGTCGATTGGGGTCGGCTCTAATGAGTTCAATCATACCGGATATACTCATGCCTATTTAACGCCGGGCTTTGACAAAAGGTATCTTGATTTTCTAATGCTCAGTTTAGACCCGGTTACGGAATCAGTCCCGGCACAATTTCAGAATGCTCGAACCTTTAGAGTTATTAAGACGGTTGACCAAGTCCGACCAGGTGAAATTATCTGTCCTGCCAGTGAAGAGGCCGGAAAGCTAACAAACTGCCAAAAGTGTGGATTATGCGCCGGTCTCATGAGTAAGGCGAAAAATATCGCGATAGTAATACATTAAATTAGGAGTAAATGAACTAATGAAAAACGGTTTTATATGGACAGCATACGGAATTAATCATGAGCCTTTGACAGGGTATCAAAAGATATTCGCATTCAATAGAAAAGATGCGTGGGATAGATTCAAAAAAGAATATGGGAATGATTCAACTATTCTGAATCTTGTAGGCGATACGGTCAAGTCGTTTTCTTTTACTATCGATTAACAAATTACTAGCCGAAACAGCCGGTATTCTCCGGCTGTCTGCATGGACCGGTCCCCATGCACTGATGAGGCGAGGCCAAATAAATAAAAGTTGAGGAGGATCCTTATGGTTACCAAAATTCGAGTCTGTGATTACTGCGTGGAAGCTGTAGAAGAGGATGCTATGGGCTTAGACTTTGACTCAGTAGAAGTCGAGGAAATAGCCCAAACTATGGGCTACATGCTCCCAGACCATTTATGCGACTCTACCGAAAGCAACGGCGAAATAAAATGCTCATGCCTATGCAAGAGATAAAAGGAGCTCCAATGCAACCATCAAAAAAATATCCAGTAGAAAAAATGTACTATGCGTCCGCCGTAACAGATCGGCTAGCAGGCTATAACCTTAAGCTTATCAGGGGTAATAACTCTACCCTCGAGGCTTTAAGAGGCAAGCTGATCTTTATAGCTGTAGACGCAGGCAAACTAGATTAGTGTTCGATTACTGGGGCGGAATAGGTTCCGCCCCAGTTGTCGGGTAATAATTAAAGGAGGCGAATGATGGCACTACATAAAATCCACTACCAAATTAATGCTACGTTTATCAGTGAACTAGAGGCAGATACCTATGAGGATGCTGTCAAAATGTTTAAATCATTGGATTTAAATGCACTGGTTCTAGATAGCTTATCCGATAACCCATTAGAGAACGATGAAATCACAATTAAAGGAGACGGTGGTAGTGTGAGTCAAAAGGATGTGTGATTAGCACTCCCATTTACTTCTATGTTTGCAATAGCAATATAATACGTTTATAATAGCTACCTAGAATCAAATTAAGGAGGTTCTAAACAAGTGATTAAATGTGATTGTGGAAATCTTTTCTACAGCCCGAAGGAGGCGAGGAGATTGTTAGACATCAGCGGAGCTACGCTCAACAGATTTCGAGAGGATGGTTGGGTGCAAGCTGAGTACCATTCAGTCGGCTACGTCTATCGCCAGAAAGACCTTGAGGAACTACAGATCGAAATGGATCGAAGAAACAAATTTGTACAAACAGAGGTAAGACATGATGGAACAAGCTAGAAATGAAGTGGCCCTGGTAATGGGAACCATTGAGAAGATTTATCAGCCCCGAGAATATAACGGCAAATTAGCTCCCGGGAAAATAGTTCTGGATACAGACGAGGGTCAGGCTGTTATTACGGTCTGGCAAGTGTACGAGGACAGTGTTAGGACTGACAAGATGCCATCACTCTGGAACAACTTAGACTTTGAGTGGAGCATAAATAAGACAGTCGCTATCTCTTGTAAGTTTGATAAGACCTACACCAATCCCACGACTGGAGCGGTTCAGCAACAGTATAGTAAAATGAGTGCTATAAAATTCATTGGAGACCAGGCACCCAAACAGGCAGAGACGAAACCAGTTGCCCGGACAGCCCCTAGTGGCACAGAAGACACAGTTAGTAGCCCACAGCCCTCTAATCAAATGAGTTTAGATGAACGAATTTCTTGGAATAGTGCATGGAACAATGCAGTTAATGCCTATAGTAGTCATCCTCCTATGCACTGGGCCACTAGTACTCGTACCTATCTACAATTAGTGGATGCCCTAGCCAATGATTTCTACCCCTACATACGGCGTGGGCGAGAGGTGGAGCCTGTAGAAATGGAACCAGAGGAAGAAGGCGTTGTCGAACTAACGTATTTGCATGATGGTGATGCCGATGCAGTGGTGGGTGAGATATGAACAACCAAACCTTCAGAAACAGCGATCCAATCACTTCCCGACAGCCAGTAAAGAACAAGTTGACTCTGCAAAAAATTGCGTTAGATGCTATCGCTAAGAATCCTAACTCTACAGCAGGAGACTTAGAGATAACTACCCAGAGGTCTGGTATATGGAAAAGATTAGGCGAATTGGAGCGAAAGGGGTTGATCCATCGCACTGGGGTGGCCCTTTTTTCTGGCACAGGCAAGTGGCAAACAACTTGGAAAATCCGAGAACAACAACTTGGGCTGGAAGAGATGCTATGAGGCGGGTACAGCATGAGAGGAAAAAAACTGAACGGAGAATCCAACCAGTCAAAATGCCCGTGGTCGAATGGGGTATATGCTCTAATAAGTACTGTGAAAACCACCGGTTAGAAATATCGTTGGAACTAGGCGACAATATGTGCGTTTCGTGTTATGACCGAGGAATAGGACGGAGGAAGCACGGTAAACTTACCAAGACCGGAATAGTGAGGAAAGTAAAAGGAGGTACAGATGAAGGACATACAGACACATCAGTTACAAAACGGGAGAACCGTTGAAATAGAAAAAAAGAAATCAGGAAGGGGCCACAAATATCTGCTTAATGGTGAGACCCCGGTAAAATCCATGACTAGTATACTTGATCATCTTGAAGTAGGGTCTTTTGGAATAGGTGTGAATTGGGCTTTAAAGGAGGCTCGTTTGGCTAACGATCTGGAAGCCCCTAAGAGGATTGGTGAGGAAGCCAGGAAAGAAGGTGAGTTGTTACATGCACAGATTGAGGAGTTTATTAAAACAGGTAGCATCGCTGAGAGTTTGCCGTTCCTTTCGTGGCATGAGTTGATTACTCAGTTGCAGTTCACTGAAGGGCTTGATTTTATAGGCACGGAAAGGTTCGTGTATGATTCTGAGTTAATGATTGGTGGAACCGTGGACGCTATCGCTCAAGTCGATGGTGAAATACTTATATTAGATTGGAAAACGAAAGTGTCAGATAGCTTTTATCGCTTTGGACCCAGTATAAAAGATAAGGTGCAACTCGCTGGCTATACCCATGCTCTACGCAGTATGAACTCTATTTTTGCCCCTAGCAAAGCAGCCTTAATTTATGTCATGCGAGATGGAGGTAAAGCCGTTAGGGTGGACGTAGATTTAGAAAAGTACATACCAATCTATAAAGCTACACATCAATTGCATAGTTTGTTAGAAGAGGTGAAGTAATGAGAAGGCTATCGCAAATTATATATGAAGCTGAAAAAGATCAACGCAAGAAAAAGCAAGAAGCCCAAAACACTATTGACCTAGCACTGTGGCGTTGGGCCAAAGACTTCAATGAGAAGTACGACAAAAAAGCTGAAGCTGAACGCGCTCATGTACCAGGCACAGAGGAGTTTCGTAAGAGAACGTCCAGACTGGCTGAAGAAATCATATTAATGGGTTACGCTAATTCTGTTGAGGGAAAGGCTTGGCTCAAGGAAAGAATGAAAAAGAATGGCAATGAAAAAAAGGACAAGGAGGTGAAGTAATGCCAAGGCATGAGGATATGGATTTTAAACACTCAGCAGCATATTGTGATGACTGCTACCTGGAAACTCGTGAGAACCAAGTTCTCTTCGAGATGCGGAGAGCAAATGATTTAAAGGAACGAGAACTAGAGTTAAGGGAGATGGATTCGGACGCATGGGTGGAGCCTACACCACGGTTCAGGCGGACCTATGTATTGCCACCGCCACCGAACAAAAAAGGGGGTACATTTGTTGAACCAAGACGAAACCACAACAACTAATAATTTACATGAATGCGAAGTCTCCGGTAGTAATGGCATATATAAATTAACCTGGCCACAGCTACATATCATAGCTCATATAGATAGAATTAAAGAGTCGAGTGATCATGAGGTCAAGGCAGAGCTACGTTTTACCAGTACAAGACCTACTTCTAGTGGGCATCTAAGAGCAGGGAGACTTAACCTTACTTCCCCTGCCGCAAGGAATACTTTTGCGAAAGCATTATTAGCAAGAGACAGCGATGTTGATTGGGACTTGGTTTTAGAGCAGGTCTCAAGGGCTGTGCTTCAGGAGTGGAGAGAGGGTACTCCAGTGGTGGAATTAGATGGCAATATGGATGTTCTTGCACAATCTAATAAGTGGTTGATTGAACCCATTATTCAACTCAACAACCCAACTCTTATATATGGTCCCGGCTCAACCGGGAAATCATGGTTCGGTCAATACATAGCCGTACTCGCAGACGAAGGCATGAGTAATGGGGGGTTTAATGTTGAACCCTGTACCGTTCTATATCTGGATTGGGAAACTGATCAGGTAGAACTTGGCAGTAGGGTGACCATGATACGGAGTGGTCTTGGACTCTCAGGCAAAAGTCATATCCTGTACAAAGCCATGAACCAAGGACTTAGTACTGATATAGAGAGGATAAGGGAGATATGTTTGGAGCACTCAGTTGGGTTGGTTATCATAGACTCCCTTGGCAGTGCCTGTATGGGCGAGCCGGAGTCCGCTGAAGTGGTTCTTAGAGCCTTTTCTGCAATACGAAGCCTAGGTGTCAGTGCGCTGTGCATAGATCACACCAATAAGGAAGGCACATTGTTCGGCTCTGTGTACAAATTCAACTCAGCTAGACAGGTATTCGAGGCCAAGAAAAGCCAACAAGAAGATGCTGACAAACTGGTGCTTGGACTCTTCCATAAGAAAGCTAACAACTCCAAGTTGCTCCGGCCCCTTGGGTTTGAGTTGGGCTTCCAAGAAAATAAAACTATGACAATTACGCGGCAAGATGTAAAAGAAACCGAACTGGAAGAGCATATGAGAGTGTCTGATCGGATAGGCAATGCCCTTGCCAGATTCGGCAAGATGACTGCGTCCGAAATAGCTGAAGAAATAAACAAAGAAGAGTCTCATGTCAGAAAAGAATTAAGTAACGGCAAAAGATCGGGAAGGTTTATTCATCTAGCTGATCGTAAGTGGGCTTTACCGGCAAGACTAGAGGATGAGGTCTCCAGAATATATCAGCGAGAATTGGAAGGAGAAATTTAGATGGACCATTCACTACATTGGGATCTGGAGGAAGCTAGAGAGGGATTAGCTAGCATCAATACATTAGACTTAGCACTCACTAATCTCGAAACATTACTGAAGCATGGATTTGTTCTATGGGTTGAGGATGGCAAACTAAAATATAAGGCTCCCCAAGAACTCCAAACCAGTGACCGGACTAGGTTATTGGAAATGGCTGCAAAATTCAAATCTTTGCTAATATCCATCATTTCTGCCCCAGAATCCATAAAAGTGAGGCTCTCAGATGCACAGACAGCCCTCTCTGAGGTCTTTAACCATGCTACGGTATTAGAAGAAGACTTAGAACGACTATCAGAAATACTTAAAGGAAATAAAAATGGCAAACGGACGAACTAGAAAGTTCTTTTATGGCGATATGATAGTAATGACATCGAAAGATCATTACCCCAGACATATAGATCACAGAGGCTTAGTGGTAGGCACGAAGATAATTCGGCGCGTTGGCGCAGGATACACGAAGGTAACTTATAATGTGGAGTGTGGATGCGGAGCGGGTCTCACGCCCAAGGGAGCGCATATGGAATTATTCTCAGGACCCATCGGGGATGAGATGGTACGTCTAATCCACGAAACCCGCTTCGAGCATTTCTTGGCCTTAGTAGAATCCACTATCAACAACAAGCCTCTTGAGAAACAGGTAGCTAAGATTCTTGCCCCCCTTACAGAGAGGGAACAATATATTCTTACTAAAAGATTTGGACTTGATGGTCAGGATTCCAAGGTACTCCGGGAGATTGGGGAAGATCTTGGTATCACCAAGGCTCGTGTCCAACAGCTAGAGCAATCGCTTCTTGAAAGACTAAGAGGCTCTGCTCATGACTAAATTATTTTGTGACTGGTGTCGGACGACAACAAATATACTTTATTCCATACCCCGTAGCTTGCTGTGTAAAAAGTGTTATAAGAAATTGTTGTTCGTAAAGTATCATGTTGTTAAGCGTGAGCCACGATTAAAAAAAATTGAATAGAGAATAAGTCGGTACGGAAAGTAAAGAACCTGTGGCCCACGTTGTAGCCGAGGGGGAAGTTTTTTCTTTGTCTTCCCTCTTGGCTACTACTAACTCAGACAAATCAAATTTCTATACTAGGAGATAACAATGAAAGATGAAGGCTTGTATCGCTATAGTGCGAATGTAACGTCAGTGTATGATGCTGACACCTGTACAGTAGACATTGATTTGGGTCTGGGTATCTGGATGAGAAAGCAGAAGCTCAGGTTCTTTGGTATCAATGCCCCGGAAATGAGAGGACCAGAAAGACCCAAAGGTATACTGGCCAGAGATTTCTGTAGGCAACTCATAGACAAGAAGCGAATAATAATTCAGACACTTGATGATGGTAAAGGTAAATACGGTAGATTATTGGCCATTCTATGGCTTGAGTATCCAGAAAATGAATGGATAAATATTAACGAGTTGTTAGTGGAGCAAGGCCATGCGATAGCTAAGGACTACTAGTTGATAAAATACACTATCGAATTGCCCCGACTTCCAAGTAAGGCTCTATCAAGCAACGCTAGAGTTCACTGGTCACAGAAATCTAGAGCCATGATTGAGGATAA
>Ga0208449_1000383_pt1 | contig 32629 bp, 28 predicted proteins | sample MalvireepMed_s17_FD_184247 | JGI IMG/M metagenome (GOLD analysis project Ga0208449, IMG submission 184247) | Marine viral communities from the Global Malaspina Expedition - Malaspina viral metaG DeepMed_s17 (SPAdes) (version 2) | ecosystem: Environmental > Aquatic > Marine > Oceanic | place...
GGAAGATTTCCACCGTGAAGAATAGGAATATACTTTAAGCTGAATAATTTACAAAGACGAGCCGCGAGATAGGCATACCAAAAGCTTTGCGTACTATAGGTGTCGATCAAAACATAATCAGCCCAATGACGACTTTTGAACACCTCAACCAGCATATCAAAAAGCCTAAGAAATTTAGAACTTTTGCTACTTGCATAACGTAACGAAAACCTCTCTTGCTCCAGCCTCAACCCCAAAGTATCGACACCTGTTGGGGTATAGCCTTTATGGGCTAATTTGTTGCCGAGATAAAGTATTTTTTTTCTCATTAATTACGTTTAAAAGCGCCAGCGCGTAAATAAATGCCGGAGCCGCGACCCGCATAGAGGAATGATTTATGGTCAAAAACCAAAATCCATAAAAAGAATAGAACAAATAATTGTTTCTATTTCCTATTCTAAAAAACAATGGGGTTAATACTAAAATAAAAAGAGCAAGTAACCCAAACACGCCATGTTCTGACAACAGCCTACTGATCTCATTGTGAGAAGCAGCCAGTATATCGAGTTTTTCTTCGCGGTATTCTTTAGTCTTCCCTACACCGATCCCTAGTATTGGGTTGTTGACAAAAAACGTGAGTTCTGAAGTAATAAGTTCTTCTCTTCCTGTAGACAGATCTTCTTTAATGCGTCCTGCTGCATCCTTGTTGGCATAACGCAAATCGATAAGCCCCATCGTGCGGACGGAGGAGATCAACCAAGTGATGGCGATTGCGCCTCCGATGATCACTAAGTAAAATGAAATAGCATTTCGCTTTCTCCCGGAAACCCCTTGAAAATACATCACGATAAAAGCGATACTTATAAGCGCAGCCGTTAACACACCGCCTCGAGAAAAAGTGATAATTCCACGATAGGCCAAAAACATAAGCAATCCAAGATTGATAAAAAAGATGAGCTTATTGCGGCTGTTGACAAAGAGTTGAACGACTAAGGCAAACATTCCAATACCTAGGGCGGTGGACACTTGGTTAGGACCATACCCCCCGGAAAGTGCAAAATTAGATTGCGTTCCGTTAAGTACGTCCCGGGTATCGGGTGTAAAGAATAATAAATAGATCGAAAGTGCGATCACGGGCATTAAAAGACACCAAACCACATTATGCAACTGTTTACGGGTAATTCTACGGTCATAGCAATACAGCGCGGAAATCCCCAGACAAAATGGACCACTTAAATTGAAAATAACAGCCTTCCGCACATTCGTATCAAAATTCAGGGTTTCGGCAGCATAGATAACCCCCGGAATAAGCAAGATTAAATAGAGCCAGTAGGGTGCTGATTTCCGCGAAGTTCCACTAAAAAACAAGCCGATAAGAATGAAACAGATCACAGAATACTTCCCCGCTTCCCAAGGAATAATACTCCCACCGGTCATTCTAAAAAACACCTCACCTGCAGTCATATAAGCTGCCGCAAGTAAAGCCTGATTATTTTTATTTTTTGTCTGAAATGTCCATATCACAAAAAAAACGATAGACCCTAGAAAATAGAACAAACCTAAAAACCGAAATAAATAGATTGCAAAGCCTATAGCAGCATGAAGCCCTATAAGTTGCAAATACCGCTTATTATAGTTTTTAAATAATTTGATCATATATACCAATTACCTTCTTTACGATCTCCTGTGCGCCGTAGTGCTCTAGAACGCGTTTCTGAAAATGTATTGCATTGATTTCCGCTTCGTTTTTAGTATCCCTTAAACTCAGCAGCGCCGAAGTTAAAATTTCCGTATCATTCGCAGGAACACAAGATCCAAAACCGGCGAGCACTTCCTTGCACTGCCCCACATCTGTTGCTACTATGAGAAGTCCGGCTTGCCCATACTCTAACAATGCTAGAGGTAAGCCTTCTGAAGCTGAAGCGAGTACCCCGATATCGAAATGCGGTAAAATCGCCGACATTTTTAAATAAACCCCGTGATAGAAAACCGACTTTTTAACGGGGAATTGTGCGATGCGTGCTAAAAGCGAAGTTGCGTAGGAAGTGTTTGGTGCCTCTCCAAATAAATGCAAGGTATACTCAGAATCTGTTTCAAGTAACTTTTCAAAAGCATCTAAGAGCAAATGATGATTTTTTTGCCCTCGCAAATTAGCAACACAAACAATTCGCTTCCCTTTAATTCCTGCAAACTTCTTGGAGCTTTCTAAAGGAAATGCCTCTGCAATGAAATTACGCACATAGAAAGCATTACTAACTTTTAATGTACGTTGTGCCCAAAGTTTTAAATTCTCATTTACCGCAAAAACAGCATCAAAAGTTTTACTGCTCCATTTTAAAAATCCAACAGCTCGGTTTTCTAAATACTCACTATTCCCGTAATGATCGTGCCAAATCAATTTAAGTCCCGGGGTGATCATTTTAACTAAAGAAGCTATAAAATAACTGCTTCCGTGGGCTTGAAGGATTTGAATTTTATGCTCTCTTATAAAACGTCTCAACCGAAGCAGTGCAGCTATATCTACAGTTTTTGTTCGCTTTAAAAATAAATACGGCACCTCATCACACAACAATTCCTTTAGCGCACCCTCCTTTCGTGTAACCCCTAAAGCTGAAAACTCTATACAGTCATACAAGGCATTGGCATAATTGACCGCCACGCGTTCGGCACCACCGGTATCTAGACTGTCTATGAGTTGTAAAATACGCACGGTTTACAGGAGCTTTTTAAGTTCAGCTTCAAACAAATCTAAAGTATACGTACGTGACCATATGGAAGCTTTTTGTGCCATGTATCTCAGTCGGGCTTTATCCTTTAAAAGTGCTTCTAATTTGGTTATATCAGATTCAAGCTCAGCGTTGACCAAAACACCGCGATCACCATGGTCCAACATCCACGGCACGCAAGAAATTGAAGTAGCTATAGGAATAACACCCCACCACATGGCTTCTGCAATGGCTTTTGGCCAGCCTTCGCTTTTAGAAGGAAGTATTAAAAAATGACTTTTCGTGTAGGCTTCACCTAGCACAGAAGCGGATTGATTTCCGTGAAGAAAAGCACTTTTTTCTAGATGCTGCTCCGTGATAAAATCGAGAAGCAGTTCCTTTAAGGGTCCGTCACCATAAAAATGAAGTTCTGCCGGAAAACCTTTGGAGATGAGTTCGTTTACTAGCTCTAAAGCATACAACGGTCGCTTACCCGGAACCAAAGATCCTACAAAGAGAAAACGCAAAGGCAAATCATATTTACGCTGAGGAAGCGCTTTCTTATCGGCTTCGGTATAGGTCGCGGTAAAAAAGGACTTAATATTTTTGCTTTGATGAGGCCAATCTCCGTAAACCAAAACCTGCATATTTTTGGTCAAAAAACGGTTGCTTAATATCCATTTTTGCAGATTATAACTCCAGGGCTGCTTCGCCTTAGGATCCCAGTTTCCCGCATACTTTGCCGTCTTTGTCTTCTTTGGAAAAAATAGCTGAACAAGTGCACCGAGCAAACCCATATTTCCGGGACAACGCAGATGAATGTGATCTGCACCCGACATTGCCCAATAAATTTTCTTAATTATTACCGGCAGCACCAAAAGTGCTCGCCCTACCTGAGCAATACCGGTAATGTCAAACGAAGGGACTTTGATCAATCGTAAACTTTTAGCTTTATAAGCTAAGTCTATACTTCCAGGATTTTTTGAGCTGAACGTACCTACTACATCAACTTCATCTACGTCTTTGAACCACAAATTCATTTCACGAACATATGGGCCATAGGAATAAAAATCTCCATCCTTTTCAAAATGCTCAATATGTGTAATTACTGCAAATTTCATTGAGGCTTTGGCTTATTAAAAAGCAAACTCCACCATCCCGCGACCCTACCAGCAGCTTCATTAAATGCTCCTTTTTTATCTACAGCTGTAAGCACATTTGTAACTCTAATGAGAGTAAGTAATAATGCAGTCGCATTCCATTTAAAGCGTGCTTTTAAATTCGGATTTGGATATTTAACCCGCCACACATACCAACCATTTCGAATCACCATTTTCCCGTATTTATAGAGATCAGGCCTTCCTGAAGGATCGTGATAATGTGACAATTGTGCCCTGGTGTTGATCCACAAAGAACCCAACTTCGAAGCTCTCAAGCTAAAATCGGCATCTTCATACAAGCCATAACCTTCAAAATAGCTGGAAAAACTAAGTTTCTCAAACAAGGATTTCCTATAAGCTGCCACACCTCCCATTAGTTGCTCTACTGGGTATGTTTTTCCGGAAGGGGGTAAAAAACTAATAGATCGTCCATGTCCAAAATTAGGCATAAATCCGGGAGCAGCATCAGGCTGTAATCCAAATAACGCACGCAATTGAAACCGGCTACCTTCTTTCCGTTGATACCCATCAAAACCAAACCAACTTGCTCGTGGCTCATTTTGATCGGATTCCCAAGCTACTTCATTGATAATATAACCTCCCACCCCAACAGCATTAGGTTTTTCATGAAAAGTATGAAGAATTTGCTCAAAATAATCAGGCTCAAGGACCACATCATCATCCAAGAAACACACAATTTCAGACTTGGGATTAAGCTTCTCTATCCCAAAATTCCGCTGAAGGGTAAGTCCACGATCCTGCTTTTCAACCTTAAAATACTTTAGATTTTTAATAACCTCCTTTATAAGCACATTTTCAGTTTGGTTATCTATCGAACCATCGATCACTAAGATTTCATCGGGATAAAGCCTCTGCTTTTGAACCGATTTTAACAAGGTTACTAATGCTTGTGAGCGCTGATAGGTGCATATAATTAAGGAAAAAATGGGCATAAACTAAAAGGCTATTTATAACGTTCTCCAAGTGCGATCAAGCGTTGTGCATACCATTTCGAAAGTCTATACTGCTTCAACTTCTTTGGAACATTAAGCAACCGCTTCAGTACTAAATAGGATTTACCATTAACCAAATTCAATATAAAATGCTTGTATTTATATTCTTTCTGCTGACTTGGAGTAAAATGCTTTAAGGTATAATAGAGTATTGTTGGACTTGGCACAGGTTTTAACATTCCTACAGGTGCATTCAACTCCCAAGGTTTTGAAGTTGGTTTTTCTTGCCCCCAAAATCTATATCCACCCGCTGGTGGCTTTAAGTGCAAATTAACCGAAAACGGATTATACATTACTACAGCTCCTTCTTTTAATAGACGCAGGCCAAAATCGCTATCCTCTCCGTACCCACCATCATAGTTAACATCATTCCCGATCAGCTTTTTGACCCATTGCATTCTTACACAACTATTAGCATTACTAAATTGATGCGCTACTCCGGCTTTTTGCAAACTTGTTGGAGACCGTTTTAAAAAAGCATCCAAATCAGTCAAATCATTTGTATAATGCGCAGCCCTAATATCTCTTCCATTACAAGCATCTGCCTGATAGGTTTCTAAAAAACGAATATGATTTTCAACAAAATCCGGAGGTATTCTAATATCATCATCTCCAAAAATGATATAATCCCCTTTACAATATTCTAAAGCCTCATTACGAGCACGACAACTCCCGGTAGATTCTTGCCAAATTAATTGGAATTCATACGGTAAGTCTAGATTATAAAGGGCTACATTTCTGAATTCTTCTGGAGTTGCATCTATTACAATGACTTTTATAGGTAAAATACTTTGCGCTGCATAATCCTTTAAAAGCTGTACAGTATATTCCTGTCGAAACATAGTAGGGATTACCACAGAAACTTTGGGAGCCTCTATAGTGACTAAAGTTTTTAAAGGCAATGTTACTAAGTTCGATGTAGCTGATTGATGGGTAGCGGATTCAATAAAATAATACAGCTCAGAAAACCACTTAGAAAGAGGCTGCCTGAGCATCATATAAATACTATGCCCAGTTTTGAAATGTTTACGATAAAATGCATACCTGTCTTCAGTCTCAATGTTTGCGCTATTTGCACTTAATGCGTATAAGCCTTTGACGTAAATGGGAACTCCCCCAAGTTCTCTTAAAAGCGTGTAGCCAAGATCAATCCCTTGCATTATTTCGCTATTATACCGTGCATCAAAGCCATTAAGCAACTTCCAAACGTTCTCTCGAATTACAAAACAGCTTGCATTTACGCGCCAATTTATACAACTCGTAGTATTTTCAAAATCATTGATAAACCACCAGAATGTAGCTGTTTGATAAACGATTTCCGGGAAACAATTTTTAAAACCTTGATCATAACTGGAATGCCAAAGATCCCCTGGTCCCTTAGCCAACTGATCTAGCATATTTAAATCAGGAGCACCCGTGTATAACAAGATTTCTCCTGTATCAGTTATATAGCGATTCATTCGTTGATAACAGTTTTATAAAATGCTACATTTTGTTCTACCACAACCTCAGTCGCAAAATTCAGTTTCAGATGTGCTCGTGCTTTCTTACCCATTTTTAAACGAAGTTTGGAATTTTCTAACAGTTCCTGAATGCTATTGGCAAACTGTTGATGTTCTTTTGGATTTACCGTATACCCGGTTTCACCATCGATCATCACCTCGTTTGCCCAACCAATATCAGAAGTTACAAGTGCCTTTTCCATCGCCATGGCTTCAATCCAGGTCATGGGTAAGGCTTCAGCAAAACTAGGTAGCACAACCACACTAGCTCGTGCAAGTTCATGTTCAATTTCAGCATAGGGCAATACTCCCACAAACTGCACTTGACTATGATATTCCGCCTGAAGCTGTTCTAAAAAAAGAGTTTTAGTAGAACGGTTCACTAGTACATCGATTGTATCTTTTCCTGCTAAAATGAGTTTGACCGCTTTAGTCTTTTGAAAAAGCAAATTGCAAATTTTTGCCAATTCCAACACTCCTTTCTTACGAATCAAGGTTCCAAAATATAGGATTCGATGAGCTTCAGCCTCAACTTTTGAAGGCTTAAAGAGTTCTGTGTCGATTGAATTAGGAATTACTTGTATTTCCTTTTTCAGTCCAAAAATTTCTTTGGTCAGTTTTGCGGTAAAAGCACTTACTGCAAGAATATGATCGGCATTTTTAAGTGCTAGTTGTTCAAACCAGCGATTCTTAGTTTTTTGTGTGCGTTGCTCCAAATGACAAAAATAGGCATCGGTCCCATGAAGTCGAATAACCAACGGACATTTAAAACGCATCAAAGCCGTAATTCCGGTCCAATCCGGTGCTTCGAGAACATTTATTCCCTCTAGAAGAATAAATTTATTAATATAACGCTGTAAAAATTTACGATGCAAATACCAGCCTGCAAGTTTATACTTCCGCTTAGCGATGCTGTGAATTTTGATTCCCTGATCTTCAAATTCCCTATCTTCCGCCTGACTGTACACAAAAACCGTAACGCGTTCCCCGGCCTGAATCAAACTTGCTGCCAGATTTTTAATACTGCTTCCTAAACCGGCAGACCCCTTAAGATCTTTATGAGGGTACTCGGGTGTTAAAAAAGCAATGTGCATCAGTCCAGTAAATTAATATGTTCTGCAACCATACGGTCTAGTGAATATTCCTTTTCAATTAAAGCCGAAGTATCTTCAGTTATTTTTCGACCTCCATTTACTACTTCTTCAATAATAGTTGCAAGAGCCCGTTTATTCTTTGGTTGAAATAAAAACCCATTCACATCCTCTTTAATAATCTCAGGATTGCCGCCAACTGTTGTAGTAATAACAGGAACATTTGCTGATAAACTCTCTAGGATGGAGAGACTGAAGCATTCCATATACGTTGGTTGAATGAGGTACTCATAATCGGCCAGAAGTTGTGGAATCCCTGAAGAACTTCCTTTAAAGCTTAGTAACCTATCGACCTCATTGTCTCTAGCCTGTTGCTTTAAACCTTCTTCCAGCGGGCCTTCCCCATAAATGCTGATGTGTAGACGTTTTTTTATAGCTTCTGACAAATAACCCAAAGCATCAATCAAATCCTGTATACCTTTAGACTCCCTAAGATGAGAAACCACAACAAACTGAACTTTACGTTCTGGATTCAGATCTTGATTTTCTCTCTTTTTAAATACAGAAGTATCAATCCCGTTATAGATCACCCCGGTCTTTTTAGCCACTACCGGCCCCAGATCTTCTACAATATTCCGGGCAGTATAGCTACTCACTCCTATAAACCGGTCTATAGCCTTATGATGTAAGTAGCCCTTGAGACGGTTCTTCAACCGTTTTTTAATAGGGAAACCATTTAAAGGACGTGGATTGTGATCTACTGCTATAATGGTTTCAATGCTTCCGGCAACTTTTGCTTTCTTATAAAAAGGGCTGCATAGTTCGGTAAAATGCGTAACCAGTGCGGTATAGGTTTTTTTATTTTCCTGAAGGTAGTTGAGAAAAAAGGCTTCCACACTTGAATTTCCTTCCGCAGAAAAAAGGGCAACACCCTCGTAAAATGTTTTATCCAAAACATCCGGAAAAAACCAATCTACTTCATAACCCTTAGCTTTCGCTGCTTTATCATAAGCCACAAAAAAACGATCCATACCGCCGATGCGATCGGCTCGAAGGACATAATTACAAACTACCGCTAATCTTTTGGTGCTCATAAAGTATTTTTTAAAGCTTGTACACAAGCTTGAGTGGTTTCGTCAAGAGGTTTTCCCACCTGCATATCGATAAGCTTCCTGCGATTTTCCAGATCCAGATTGGAATTACGCAGGTATGCGTTTACAGCAGCATACAATTCTTCTGCATTTTTTGCGATTTTAACGGCGCCACTTTTAACCACATTGTCATAATGCTCATACTGTAAAAACCGCTGATCGTTATAAAGTCCGTTAGCACCGTTACCAAAGGCCGTATTGACAACGGGCTTTTCAAATAGCATAAAGTCGAGGCTCATGGTTGATAGCATATTAACGTTAAGATCACAAAACTTAAGAATGGCTTTAAGCATGCTCAGGTCTTCACGTGTAGGTACCCGTTGAGACCAGGGTTCGGGATGCCCTTCCCGGGTGAGTTCCCATTTGGGATGATTCCATTTGATCTCAGGGTATTTTGTTTTGGTTTCTGCGAATCGCTGCTCGTCTTCAGCCGGTGAAGTTCGTACCAAAAGCTGGCACAAATCGATTGCTCCTGAACGAATCCCCTCTACCAAAGTAGCAATTACCAAAGGATCATTTGCTCCAATAGAAGCATCAGCACAACTGTAACAGATGATTTTTTCTTTAGAATTTAAATCTAAAGTCTTGTAAAACTTCCTTTCGGAAAGGTCAAATTGGGGTAACACATAAGGTTCAAACTGAGGTGTACCTACAACTGAAATAGCTTTTGCTCTGGTGTATGGGTAGAACCGAAGCAATTCGTGTTTCATCAAATCGCTCCAGACCAGAAAGTAATCAAAAGTCGCAGCCATCCTCCCTTTTGAAGCCAGATTATCCCAACTAAAAATAAACGAGGCGGTAGGAATCTGTAACTTTTTCGCCCAAAAAACTAGAGTAGCAATAAAGGGTGGTCGCTGATGCGTAAAAAACAACAGATCTGGCTTATGATCCCTTAAAATTTCACCATATTTAGCTACAGTTGCGTCTTTTGCAAAGCTCTGCTCCTGAAGCGTTTCATACTTGAGTATATTCTTTTCACTATAAAATACTGAACTAACGGTATAAACCAGGCGAACCAAAAGCCCGTGCGGGCTCCAGCTTTTTGCCTTATTCATCTCATAATTATCTGCAATACCCGGATTGGATTTATGTTTCTGCAGGTGTGCTACTTCTTTCAGTTTACGCCAAAACCAGTTCTTTTTAGTTTCAGTAAAAACAGGAAGTTCAACGATCGTAAAAACAGTTTTATCAAGCTCAGGAAATGCTGAAGAAGGAAGCCCTGAAAATATAATTACTTTTTTAAAAGAACGGGCTGCTTCAGTCATGAAAGTGCTCAGCACAAAGTTGCGAAAACCAACCCCATCTGTAATGACAATTCCTAAGGCCTTTTGAGATTCTAAATTCAAGATTTTAGATTCAAAGTTAGAAGTTTAAAATGCATATTTCATTTTTCAAAATTAAAGATCTCGAAACTGCTTTTGATGGTCTATTTTCCAAAAGGCTTCAGTTCTTAAGGCTTCCAGAAATCCGGAAGCAGCCGTTTTGTTGCTTTTTGTCCCTTTTGGATTGACCTTTAGCGCTTTCGCGGAAGCGATACCTTTTAAAATAGCTGCTTTAGCATTATCCACGTGAATGATACTGTCGGTCTGCAAGTCGCGATTTTCTTGACGTCTGCCTACATTCACCGTGGGAATACCCAGATAGGGAGCCTCGTGAATACCGGCACTGCTGTTTCCTATTAAGAACGCCGCGTTTTTGAGCAAGCTAATAAAATACTCAAACCTCAAGGACGGAAAAAGCCTGAATCGCGGATGCTTTTCAAAGTTGCGATAGGCCTCCAAAATAGCCGAAGAGCCTAGGTCACTATTGGGGTAGATCACCACATAGTTTTGATTATCTTCCAATAGCGCCTGTACAAAATCATCTGCGTGTTTGGCAGTTTCTTGATGGGCTGTGGTTACCGAATGAAATAAAACTACCGCATAATTTTCAAATGGGATGTCGTAATAGGTTTTTACAGTTTCGAGATTGGGTAGTGTATCACTAAATAGCACATCTAAATCAGCCGAACCGATGTTGAAAATACTGCTCTCGAGTTCGCCCATTTGTTGCAAACGCTTAGCTGCCGTCTCGTGAGACACGAAATGAATATGGCTCAATTTACTTACCGAATGGCGAATGAGTTCATCAACGGTGCCCGATAGTTCGCCTCCTTCAATGTGACCAACTAGAATATTATTCAATGAACCCACGATTGCACCGGCCAAGGCTTCGACCCGGTCGCCATGAACGATTATTAAATCTGGCTGAAATGCTTTCACATAGGCCGAAAAACCTTCAATAGTTCTAGCCAGAGTGAGGTCCATAGTGGCTTCAGAGGTATAATTCGAGTAGCGCTCAATATTTTGAAAACCTGCTTTTTCAATTTCAATAACAGTGAGCCCATATTGCTCGAGCAGATGCATTCCGGTTGCAAAAATTCCATATTCAAAGTCAGTTGAATCGTGAATTGCCTGAATAAGCGATTTCAGTTTCCCAAAATCTGCCCGAGTGCCGGTAAGAAAAGCTATTTTTCTCAAATGTATTTCAATAAAATAGTATTCAAATAATTTTAAAAACCTAAACTAAAAAACTAGTGTCACTTCGAGTGATTTTTGAGAACCTCAGTTCGAAAAAATTGTATCGAGAAGCCGGTGAACTAAAAACATTCCAACAAAGAATACTTCTCGATACACCTGAAGCTCCGCTACCGCTATGCTTCAGCCACTCGAAGTGACAGTTAATATTTAATATCTTCGTTTTTCAACTGTTCATCTTCAGCAATAGTTCTTGCTGCCTTTTTCCCTAAAATAGCTTCAAACTGCTCAGCTAAAATTTCCCCGGTTCCGGGACGCTTCACCCAAATATTTTTTTCGGTAAAGACCTCTCCCTCCTTTATGGGTGCTATAGTACAAACGGTTGCAAATGCAAAATCAATAGTGACTTGTTCTTCCTTTGCCGGGGCTTTTTCGCCACCGCGCATGAGCCAGATTTCTTTACTTGACTGAATGAGTTCAGCGCAAGCTTCTTCATCCATACTGCAGACAATGTCCGGACCTGTACGCTGCATATGATCGGTAAAATGCCGCTCTAAAATAGAAGCTCCTAAAGCTACTGCGCCCAAACAGGCATTATTGTTCAAGGTATGATCTGATAAGCCGAAAGGCACATCCGGAAAAGCATGATGCAGTTGAGTCATCGCGCCCAACCGCACTAAATGAGTAGGTGTTGGATATAAGTTAGTCGTATGCAGCAATGCGAAAGGTGTACCGGCGTCCTTAAAAATCTGTACAGCCTTAGAAACACTTTCAAGTGTATTCATCCCGGTACTAAGAATAACCGGTTTACCAAAACCTGCGATATGCTTAAGCAAGGGATAATTATTGCATTCTCCGGAACCGATTTTATAAGCCGAAACATTCATGGTGTTTAGACGATTTGCTGCTGCACGCGAAAAAGGAGTTGAGATAAATAGCATCCCTTTTTTCTCTACATAGTTTTTCAGAGCAACTTCATCCGCTTCATCAAGCGCACAACGCTTCATAATCTCATAAATAGAAATAGCTGCATTTCCCGGAATCACTTTCTTCGCTGCACCACTCATTTCATCTTCTACAATATGCGTCTGATGTTTAACCACTTCCGCTCCTGCGCGGTGGGCTGCATCCACCATTTCCTTAGCCACTTCTAGAGATCCTTCATGGTTAATACCAATCTCAGCGATGACAAGCGGTGGGTAATCTGGTCCTATTTTTCGGTTTTCGATCTGTATGTATGGGTTCAAAAGTCTGTGTTTAGTCTTAATTAGTATAATGCTTCAAATACAACTCAGCCTTTTTAAAATCAGCTTCTGTATCAATATCGATCTCGGCAAAAGGATGATCCACAATCAAAGGGTAGTTTTTTGCTCCAAGAAGCTTTCCTTGCTTTAATAGTTCCGTTTTAAAAATATAAAGCAAACCATTTTCATAAAACAAAGGCTCGAGATCCTGACTGCGCTGCCCCATTTGATAATTATATGGGATAAACTGATGATTAGAAATGGTTCCCAATTTATGTTCGCTTCGGGAAACGGTCATCAGACTGTCGCAACCCTCTTGCTCAAAAACCGAAACAGCCTCATTAAGAAGACCTTCTGGTCTCAACGGATTTGTAGGCTGCAATAAAATAACCGCATCGTATTTTTTTTGTAATTGATCTACCGCGTGTTGCAAAGCGGTTACAACAGGTTCTTCATTACCTGCTAAGGCATCCGGTCTTTTAATAACTTCAACACCTACTTCTTTTGCATATTCAAGAACACGTGCATCATTAGAAGTGACTACCATATTACTAAAACCATTATCTTGAGCGTATGCTAAACTATGCCCCACCAACGGTTTATCTCCTAATTGCCGCATATTTTTTCCGGGAAGCCTTTGCGAACCGGCACGGGCGGGGATAATTGTTAAATACCTTCTACAATCAGCCATAAACAGGTAAGCTTAAATTTCTCATTCTTTGAAGCGTCTCCATTTTCACAACTTTTCTAGACTTTAAAATTTTAGGAATTTTAATTAAAGCTTGAAATCCCCCTGCCACAAAAGCTTTAAAAAACAAGCTGTTTTTTGTACCATATTTTTTGAAGTTATGCCAATATAATTTTATAAGACGCTTCAATACGAGTGAAAACGGATAATGTACTATGTAAAACAACGTAGTGTTCGTCAATTGCTTTTGAAATCGAGTATAGTTATAACCTGAATGCCCTCTGTACGTTTTGTCAACACGATGATTGACTGAAATATTTGTAGTATACAGTATAGTATAGCCTTCATTTACCACTTGTATGGAAACACTGCTTTCTTCCCCATAAATATCCATCCAAAGGGGAAAACCATCGGTTTTACCGTAAACTTCTTTACATATAACAAAACCACAACCTACAAATTCACTACAAAAAAAGTCTTTTTGTTTTTGATGTTGAAGTAATGCTTCGTGGTCACTTTCAAAAACTCCTTTAATTTCCTCAAAAGTGATTATTCCCAATTCTTTATGCACCTTAAATAATCTTTTTGCTCTTTCGACAAAATCAGACTGAAGTGGGTGTGCGTCATCATCAAAACCAAAAATTAAAGTTCCTTGAGCTTTCTTGTACAAGCTGTTCCGTGCCGGAGAAGCTCCAATACTTTTTTTGGAGACTTCCCAATAACAATCTGGAAACTTTTGAATTAAATCTTCTGAGAAATCACTGCAGCCATCGAGAAACACCAAGATTTCAGAACAAGAGCCTTTAAGATATTCGTGCAAAACGAGGAGTGTTTTTTCCAATTCAACCTTTCGGTTCCGGGATACTATGCAAATTGATGCCTCCATATTAATAGTTAAGTTTGGTTAAAACTTCTTTTAAATATATTGGATCAAAATATTTATTAAGGTTCTTGGAGAATGGATATTTAGCAGCACCTTTTTCTTTCCATAAATCATATAACCGAACGAACAGCTTACAAATACTATTTACATCGTCAGCTTCAGCAAAAAATAGATAATTGTCACCTAAAAGCTGGCGCACTTCACTATGTTTTGGCCCTAAATGTAGCAACGGTCGTTTAGCCTTAATAAGGTTGGGAAATTTAGCCGGTAAAAACGGACTCATCTCAGCTGCTGCTTCCAACACGATATTCACGACACTATGCTGCTCCAGCAAACGCACCTGTTCATAATCCATAGACCCGGAAAAGCGATAAATGCTGGCTGTTTCATTACAAATTTTAGAGAGTTCCGGTTCATGATAGGCCCCGGGACCTATCAATAAGAGTTTAGCTTGCGCTTTTGCTTCCGGCTGCTGCTCTAAAAACAGATTCCAGGCCTGTATTAATGGAAACGGATTTCGCTGTTTCAATAAGTTTCCCGCATGCAGTATATTAAATTGGTCAGGATCAAAAAACTCAGGAAAAGCTTTTTCTATAACAACGGCTACATTGGGTTGATGAGGTAACACAACCCCTTTAGTTTTAAAGTTGGCATCAAAAGTACCCATCCAGTCTTGCAGACACTGGGAAGGATATCCCAGCCATTTTGCCTTTTGAGCTACCTTTTTAAAAAAGGCTTCCTTCTGTACGCTTCCGGGTTGTAGCCAATCATAGGGTTTGGGATACCAATGAAAAGGATAAGGATCGTGTATATAGGCCAACCATTGAGTATGCCATTCAGGCAATTTTAACAAAGCCGCATGCGTTCGGTAACTCGCTCCTTTACTCAATGTGAGTACAATATCAAAGTCAGCTACTCGTAAAGGTTTTAAAGCCGACACCATACTATAGACATCGTTAAAGAAGGTAAACGAGAAGCCAAACCTATTTTCTAGGGATTTGGAAAAATTATGCTTTGCTAAACGCTGTAAAATACGTTGCCCGCGACTTAACCAATAATTTAAATCTGCTTTTCGCTCTTGAATTAAGATCGATTCAACTCCGGGTAAGTTTATTGTTTTATAAGAATAATGATAGACGGTCATTTCAAAGCCGGCTGTTAACAAAGATTTTATAAGGGCATAATTAGCTTTCCCCGCACTACTACCTTTTAAATCTAAGGTTTCTGCTAAAACTAAAATTCTCAAATTTTAGTTTTTATAGGCTTTTGGCACATAAAACTTAAAAAGCTTTTTCATGAGTTTTTTCCTAAGTTGAAACTGTAATCTATTTTTAGACCTAGGGTATTTCATATTTACATCTAGTTTCAAAATAAGGCCTTCTGATTTATAGGATAAATGATTTAACTTATCATACATCCAAGCTTCGGGAGAATTCCCCATATGAAAAGCCTTGTACTTACTAAGGGACAATCTGAAAAAACCAAAAAAATCAATTGGTAAATCAACATAATTTTCTTCAGAGTGGTTCCCTACTTTGATATAAGAAGGTTCAAATGGGACTGTATTAAATAATATGTCCCTACGCAAAGTAAGAACTTGATGATCGCTTCCAACTACAGCTTTCACGTTTCCGACATTTAATATGGGCCAAAGTGCATTTTGATTTATTTCCTTCTGCCAATTTATACTTTCCAAAAACATATTATAGTTTTCAAAATTTTCGGGAATTGGTTTAAATTCTAGCTTATATTTTCTTTTAAGAATTGCCTCTTGGACAGAAAAGGTCGCATATGTTAATGATCTACGACTAGGGTAAGGCGCAACAGAACCAGTCTTGGGAATTGTATTGAAAATCTTAAAAGTTTCTTGAACCCAATCTATGTCAAATAATATGTCACAATCTGTAAGTGTTATTAATGGCTCTCTTGACATTCGGGCTACACCTATTTGAGCATCAATTTTACCAATATTATCTGCTAATAAAATTAAGCTTTCTATCTTTCCAGCTTTATGCAATTCAATCTGATAGTTCTTCACTTCTTCACAAGAACTATTATCCACAAGTGTAATTGCTGACGTTTTCGGGAGTGTTTTTATTAAAGACTCGATTGATAATTTAAAAACTTCAAACATTTTTGCATAATAACCTCTAAACTCAGGAATGTACACAACCATGATTACCCTATGGTTATAGGTGCACGCTACCAGAGCATCCTTCTTTTGGGGGTTTAAACCATCACGCATCTTTTTTAATCATATATGCATCTTGGATAATGGAAACTAATTCTAATGCTATTTTAGTATAGGACTGATTTAATATATATAATTTTCTATATGCTTTTGATATTAAATTCACATCGGTATTTTCAAGCTTTTTTAAGTGGAAAAATTTTTTTTGAAAGTCTTCCTCTTTGGAAAATTGAAAATCATATTGAAAATTGTTTAACCTAGAGGACATCGCTCCAACTCCATTGTGCAAAATTAATTTTCCTGCGGCCATGGCTTCAACCCCTACTAATGGACCAGTCTCCCACTTAGATGCGATTATTACGCAGTGAATTTTTTTGTAGAATTGAATCAGCCTATCATAATTTAAATGTCCTGTAAAGATAATTTTATTGTAACAAGCATATTGTTTTTTGAGCCTATTTAAATCGGGGCCTTCTCCAATAACATATAACTGATCATCCTCCGTTGATGATTTTAAAAACATCTTGATAACTAACTCTGTCTGTTTTATATGATAAACAGTTCCTATCACAGCAAATGTCTTTACAGTTGTGTTAAGTATCTCTAATTTCAAAAAATCATTTTCTCTCGCTGTTGTCTGATCAAGGTATCTTAATCCAACACCCAATTCTCGAACACTTTCCGTGCAATTCTCTATAGAGTGCAAGACTAATCTATCTACTTTTTTAAAAACTGGATTTAAAGCTTCTTCATTAATTTTATTAACTATTCTTAATAAACAAATTTTGTTATACTGGTTTGCTAATTGTATAAAAGTCTTTTCATAATTTGAATGAAAGGACCCCATATAGATTAGAATATCACAGGAAACAAGCTTCCTTTGTATTAATGCCTCAACACGCTCACGATACCTAAAATGCTTTTTAATAACTTTATTTGCGACATAAAAGTAGGGTCTTCCTCTAAAACCATTTTTGAGCCAAGCAAATAATGACAAAAGTCGTATCGCTAAAGTTCCTTTATAGACCTCAGAATACAAAGACGTTACGTTAGTTTTAAAAAAATCAAATACTTGGGATTTGTTATCCAAATAAGAAGTAGAAAGTAATTGGACTTCATACCCCGCCTCTTCTAAGGCTTTTGCAAAAACACCTGATTCGATTTCTCTCCCTCCAACTTGGCCTATTGGACCAGCAATTAAAATTTTCACTTAAAAAACTTTCGACTACGTAGATAAACTACAAACAAGAAACTGAAATAATACTTAAACCTAGTAATGAGTTTTGTTCGCAAATCAATCGATGAATAAGATATTAAATGTGAATATAGCGGCTTACTCTTTAACAAAACAGCCATCCAACCAAAATATCTATAAAGTCTAGGGGTCATGAGTCCTTTTCTATTAAGTAAATCAATGATGCTTTTGGCTGCTTTGACATGCGATTCAACTCGTAAAATTTTACCCCTATAAAATTCTCCTGTATTTGACTGAGCATGTTTTCGCCCATAATAGAGCGTCTTATCTATTGAAATACCATTATTCCCTTCAGTAAGAATATTAGTATAACACTCCCACTCTTCAGCATACATGAGTTCTTCATTAAAACGGATATTATTGAAGCACTCTTTTTGCCATAATACAGAACAAGAATTAAAGGGTAATTCGTGAGTGATCAATCTCGAATAATCTTTTAATCCTTGAATAGAAAAACAATCGAATTTCTCAGAAGTGTCAAAAACGTTATTGAACTTTCCCTCGAAAACTTCGCGTCTATACCTACAAAACTTTAAATCTGGACGGGAGTGTATTTGATCTATTGCTATTTGCAAGTTTAGCGGATGAACAATATCATCATCATCAAAAAAGATAATAAATTCTCCTTTAGAAAGATCTATCCCCATATTTCTGCAACCCGGAAGTCCCTTTTTATAGTTATCATCTCTTTGAATATAACGTATTCTGGGATCTTGTAAATAGGGTATTAAAATTTGCAAAGTATTATCCTCGCTTCCGTCATCTACTATTAATAATTCCCAACTTTTATAAACTTGATTAAGTATACTCTGTATAGTTTCCTCAATGAAATGGGCTCTATTATAGGTAGCCATTATGATAGAAACTTTCTCACCCATTAAGAAGCCGCTTTAAAATTCTTAAAGGTTTCAATATAATATACCCGATTTTATATTCTAAACGATTTGACATTTTCAACCTTTCTTGCTTATGCTTTTCAATTTCTTTCAAGAAATAGTTTATTAGACTTTCATAATTGGAGCTATATAAATCTTCATGTTTTTTTAGTATATATTTCCATAATATTTCTATATTTCTGTTAGCTATAGAAGTCGTAGAAAAACTTCTTTTTCTATAATGGAATAAAACTTCAGGAATAATAACACAAGTCCCTCCAGATTTTAAAAGTCGTATAAAGAACTCCCAATCTTCCCATCCCCTCGTCATATTTTCATCAAATCCACCACACAACACCCAGTCCTTCTTTCTAATCATTGCACAGCCTAAAGAAGCATTTTGAAACAAAAAATTTTCTAAAGTACCACCACAAGGTCTATAAAGCCATTCAGCTTTTTCATTGAAACACCTCGCATAACAACTTACAATTTTAACGTTTTCATCCTTAAAAAACGCCACAGCCTTTGATGTAAAACTATTATCGAAATAGTCATCACTATCCCATAGAAGAATTATCTCCCCTGAGGCCTCTTTGATTCCGATATTTCTAGCGAAACTCTGACCTTTATTTTTCTGTGTTATTAATTTATCTATTTGAGGTTTGATATTTTGCAACACCTCCTTGGTTCTCCACTCAGAACCATCATCAACTACTATAATTTCTTTGTTGTCGTAGTTCTGATTTCTAGCAGACTCAACGGCTTGTTTGACATACTTAAAATCATTGTAACAAGGGATAATAATGGAGACTAACGTCATTATTGAATCTGTAAAACCTCTTTTAATTTAATCAACTTATTTTCATTAGAATATTCTTTTAAGTATCGTGATCTAATATTAAATCCTAGCAAACCCAATTCTTTGGAGCTTAAGTTTAAAATCTCTTCAGCCTTTTTGCAAAGATCATTAAAATCATTAGCAATCAAATACTTTGAGAATGGCTTCAAACGCTCAGACATAGCTGCAATATCATAGCTAAGTATTGGTTTACCACAAGCCATAGCCTCCAGCCCCGTGGTTGGCCCTCCCTCACTAATAGAAGTAATTAGGAAACAATCTATTGAGTCATAAAATTGATATACTTTAGAACGATCTAATGGTATGGTAGATATATTCACGTAAGCTTCTAAATTCATCTCTATCAAAGCTTCATTAAGCTTGCCTAAATATTTTTGAGAATACAATATTCCTTGAATATTCAAATCCACAGAATACCCCTCATCTATTAAATATCGTATTAGTTTCAGGGCATCTAAAATATTCTTTTCAGGAGATATCCTGCAAAGAATTCCAAATTGAAATACTTTACTATCTGAACGAGTTTGTAGATTCAAAAATAAATTTTCAGTCCACAAAAAGACGTCCAAAACTTGGACATTTAAGTCTTTATCGTAATCACGTAAAACTTTCTTTTGAGTTTTACTTGTAACAATAATTGATTTACATTTCTTATAAATATTCAGCAAATGTTTATTGGGACAAAACCATAAATCAAAAGCCGTATACTTTATAAAAATATTTTGATAGTTTAATCCGGCTACAATCGGAAAAAAATAATTGGAATACGTTGGAGTAAGAATATAAACTAAGGGGATGTTATATTTCAAGCGAATATATATCCAATAAAAAAAATATATTGGATCATAATCCTGTTTGCAAATTTTAAAGAGATACTTTAAGAAAGTATTAAATTTAGTAACACTTCTATTTTTAAAATAAACGGGATAGTTAATAAAGCTTATTTGCGAACTTTCTGCTTTGATTTTTAATTTGAAATTGGCCTGATTGGGACTAAATACTAGAACTTGGTCAATATCATCCAAAGAAATTAAATTAATTGCGGAAATTATTGCCTCTAACTCAGAACCAGCTGGCTTTTGTAGATATGGAACACAAAGAATTAAAGACTTCAATTTTACCTTTTTGGTGTATTACTAAAGAAAAAATATCCTCGCTTTAAAATCAAATAACTTAAAAAACCAAGAGTCTGTGTCAATAACGTACTATAATCTTTTAAATAAAGATTTAACTTTAGATTTAACTCAAACATTAAAAGTTTATTAGATTTTTGATTCTCTAATTGATACAATAATTGATTACTTAATAATCCTTGGCAATGAATTCTAAAATCTTGAAATAAAGTTTTATCGATATTATTTAATAATTTAAGGTGTTTAAATCTTGCTCGATATTCAGATTTTATTCTCACAGTAGCAAAATCGGCTTTTCTCAATGATAATGAATTTTGATGGATTCGGTATCGTATTAGTGGTGTTTCTACAAAAAGAACCTTTGGATTAGCATATAGCATTCTTAAATTGAAATCCCAATCGTCTAAGTGAAGGATTTTATCATCAAATAAAAATTTTTGTTTTGTGAGAAAAGATCTTCTCCAAATAGCACCTGAAACAAAAAAAATTACCTTACCTATCAAATAATCAGAAATTAAACTCCGGGAGTGAATTGTAGTGATTGCTTTTGAACACTTTTGTTTAAAATCAAAATGTTCCAATTGACAAACTACACAATCAATATTATTTTGAAAAACTTCAACTCTTCTTGATAAAGCCTCTTCTAGCATAATGTCATCATCATCAAACCAAGTTATCAATTCACCATTACTTTTTGCAAAACCAAAATTTCTACAGGATGAAGGTCCTCTTTTAATTACGTCAGGTCTTTTAAAATACTTATATCGCTTGTCTGACTTGACAAAGTCATTAATTACTTTTTCGGAATTATCTATGCTACCGTCATCTACAATAATGCATTCCCAGTTAATGTAATTTTGACATTGTATACTTTTAAGCGTTTCAATTATTATATGAGCTCTATTGTAAGTCGGAATTATAACTGAAACCAATGGTTGACTCATAGCTTTCGCAATTTAGATGTAAAATAATATCCCTCTTTACCTGTCAAAAAATTTACTAAGAATGCATTTACTAAATATATACAATGTTTGACTCCAAAAATTCGTAAAACCTTTATTGCCAGTTTAAAATCAAACATTTTATAAAAATGGTTAATATAAAATAGTCTCTGAAAAATTCTACTTAAGATATATTTCTTGGTTGATATAGGTAATTCTTTATTCAAATCTAAGTAAGTATACCAGTGACTGTAATATTGACTTTTCCTAAACTTATCTATATCAGTTCGAATATTTGCTTGAATTGAAACGTCATGACATCGTCTTAATGTAAGAATATCTAATACTTTATTACATTTCGTAGATTTTGAAACTAGTTTAGCAAAATAATTAAACTCCTGCCCAGACTGTAGCTTTTCATTAAATTCAATACTCCTAGCTAAATTTGACTTGATCATAATATCATATGTCAACCAATTTACTTTTTGGGTAATATAACTATGCAAGTTAATATCCTTTACACTAAAACTATAGTCTTGTTCTACACAACCTCCATTAAAAAACTTGCTTTGAGCTATCACATAACTTGTATTAGTTTTCAATATAGATTGCACCTTAACTAAAATGTGATCTACAGTCATCAGATCATCACTATCAAACCAATTCACATATTCTCCCTTACTCAACTCAAACCCATAGTTACGACACGCATTAGCACCTTTAAGTCGATCGTTGGGGCGATGATAATACTGAAACCGAGAATCTTTAGCCACATACTCCGCAAGCACCTCATCCGTACCATCCGTACTCCCATCATCTACCACAATACACTCCCAATTCGTATAGGTTTGAGCCAAAACCGAATCAAGGGTCTCCCCGATCAAATGGGCCCGGTTATACGTAGGGATGATGATAGAAACTAAGGGTCCTTCTTGCATAATTAATTAATCTTAAGACTAATCCTAATGGATTAGTGTTGAGGAGGTAAAGGCTTATGCGGGTTGATCATTGCATAGACTTGTGCGTACGGCAGATCGAGATACGCACACAACTCTTCAATAGTTACCAATTGATGCCGCAATTTACCATTTCGTACTTTAATATCTTGTATTACCTGCCTAGCATACCGTATTTCCTTGCCGGTTAGTACTGCAACATCTTGAGGGTAAATACAGATCCGAGCCATCAGCATAAGCGCACATTTTATAATCAGTTCATTATCAATACACTATGAAATTTGCATGAATTATAAAATTTTCCAAATAAACGCTTATAAAAGGGGATTAATCCCCGTGGCAATCCCGTAGCAACCCCGTATCAAAGCCGTGTATAAGGCATGGTATTCTTAAAACGGAGCAAATAACAGAATTCGGCAAAAAAGGCAAATACGAACAATTACGGCAGCAATGACATCCGCGCCTTGGCAAAATAAAAAGCTCGGGCTAGCTTCACCTCAAGTTTAAGCAGTTTGAGCATTGCATACCTACGATGTCGCAAAATGGTATACCGGCAGATCAGGTCATCCAAGCGGAACTGCAAGAACCAAATACTAATGTTTAATTTAATACTTAAAACTATGGCTATTTTAAAAAGCTTGATCAAAATTGAAGGTACGCTCGACGATCTAACCTTCTACAAAGGAAAAAATGGATACCTGATTCGCACCAAAGGTGGCATCAGCAAAAACCGTATTAAAAACGACCCGGCATTTATTCGAACCCGCGAAAACGGTAACGAATTCGGACTGGCAGCAACCGCAGGTAAAGTACTGCGACGCGCGCTGCTTGAATTGATACGAAATGCTAAAGACGGAACCCTAACTTCAAGACTCATGAGACAAATGAGTTTGATAAAAAATCAGGATACCACCTCACCAAGAGGCTTACGCAATCCCGCGGTGGGCCTGGCTACTCCCGAAGGCAAAGTACTCTTACAGAATTTTGACTTTAATGAAAACGCAATTCTGGCGCAAGTGCTTCGTGCCGACTATACGGTAAACACAACCACCGGTGAGATCAGCATTCCCAATTTTATTCCGGGCACCCAATTGGTCGCTCCCCCGGGGGCTACTCACGTCACCCTGCAATCGGCTTTCTTAAATTTAGACTTTACAACCGAAGTCAGAGATTTACAACTTAGCGATCCGGTGAATCTACCCATCAACCTGACATCAGATAACGTGACACTTGCTCCGGCTGCAGTTACAGGAACCGGGATCACCATGATGTTATTGCAACTCTCCTTTTTCCAGGAAATGAATGGCGTACAATACCACCTCAACAATGGGGCGTTTAACACCTTAAACATCGTACGTGTGATCTAAACTACATCTTAAAAAGCCGGTTAAGCAGTTAATCGGCTTTTTTTATTCAAAAGCATAAGGACTAGCATCAAATTTAGACGCAGAAGACAGAATTCCGTACCGCTTATATAAACTTAAATTCAGATTACTTTCAGTTTGCCAAGTTTGAATAATTTCACGTTCCATGGGTCTACTCGTATCATCTAAAAACCATAAAGTATCTTTATGACTATTGTCCTTTAAAAAAGGATAAGCACTGTAACGCGCATAAGGGGTACTTCCGCCAAAGGGCCCGTCTACTAATACAAAATCAAACAGCGTGTCTCCTATTTCAGATTTTAAAATAGCAGTATCGTACCATAAATGTTGTTCTTTATATGCCCATTCCTTTGAAACGTCCTTTAAAGGACAATAAAAGATCGTAACACTATCTGAAAGGCCTAGAGCATCAAGCTGGGCTTCTATGGTATTTTTCCAAGTGAGATCTGATTCAACGGAATAAAATGTAAATTCACCTCCTAAGTTTTTAAGGGTTTGGGCTATGTAAAGCGTAGTGGCTCCACTACCTAACTCAATAACTGTTTTGGCTTTTTCTATCTGTATAAGATTGAGGCAATGCACTATTGCTCTAGGGGTCATCGACCAGCCCGTTTCTGGAATAAAGTAGGGCTTAGGCAATAAATGCAAGAGTTTATTTGAAGCATAGAGCTGCTCTTGAGCATATCGATTTTTTTCTTGAGCAGCTAAAGTCTTCCTCTGATTGACTCTAAGTTCATTAACAATACGCTTTATTTTTTTAAACATCATAAGACACCTTATAGTCGACTAAAATCTTACTCTGACTGGAAGCTACCTCTTTATAACCTTTGTAGAAAAACCCTTCAGCCACTTCAAATTGAAAAGCATTTTTAGCCCAGTCTGTAACTTCTCCTTTATAAGTCAAATGCGTAGTCACCCAATAAGAACCGGAATTAAGCGGTAATTTATCAAGACTAAAAACGATTGTATTTGAAGTAGTTGAACTTCCGTCTTCACCTTGCATTTTGGTACTAAACCATAGCAACCTGTTACCGGTAATATCATCTATGCGAAAGTCAAGCCTCACATCTTTTATTTGATAAGCAATAGCACTTTCTAGGTGAAAGCAAATATCTAAAGGCTTTCCGGTCGTTGGTTTCTGATACTGACCGCCATTTAAAAAGCGAACAGAATTTATTTTTACCATACCGGTTCCGCTTCGTTCATAATCACTTATTGAGATGCGGTCTGATGTATTCCTTTGGACTCCCAAACTCAAATAATGTCCAACAGTATCATCCACACTTCCATCAAAAATAGAAGTTCCATGCTCCAGTAAAAGTCCGCGTGTACACAGATTGCGAACACTTTCCATATTATGACTAACAAACAATACAGTTCTCCCTTCTCCCTGAGATATATCCTGCATCTTTCCAATAGCTTTCTTTTGAAATTCAGCATCTCCCACCGCAAGCACCTCATCCACAACAAGGATCTCAGGTTCCAAATGCGCAGCCACCGCAAAGGCCAGACGTACGGTCATCCCACTGCTATAGCGCTTGGTGGGCGTATCGATATAACGCTCACACCCGGAGAAGGCAATGATCTCGTCGAGCTTTCGGGTGATCTCCGCTTTTTGCATCCCAAGTATGGCCCCGTTTAAATAAATATTCTCACGCCCGGTCAATTCATGATGAAACCCCGTACCTACTTCAAGTAAGGAGGCAATCCGACCCCGGCTTTTAATAATTCCGGTACTTGGTGCAGTAACTCGGGAAAGAATTTTAAGCAAGGTAGATTTCCCCGCTCCATTCTTACCTATAATTCCTAAAACTTCCCCTTGTTTAACCTCAAAGTTGATGTCTTGCAAAGCCCATACATAGTCCTCGGTCGATTGCTGACTGCGATCATTTACCGCACCTACTTTCAAAAAAGGATCTTCCTTGCCTAGTAAACGTGCCCAATTCCGCTTAAGATCATCCCGCAACGTACCCGTCCCTACCGTTCCCAGTCGGTATTGTTTAGAAATATTTTCGGCTTTGAGAATAATATCTGACATATTTTATATTAGGAATTAGGCTGTAGCTAATAGGTTATAGTCGATAGTCAATTGGTAATATTAAAAGCTAAGAGCTATCGACTATTACCTAAAAGCTATCCTTCTTTTAAAAACCGTTGCAGCCCAGCAATCATTTTTAATAACTCAGCTAGCTGCTGGCGATTATCCAAATCCTTTGACTTTTTAATATAACCCTGCCTAAAAGCAATTGTGGAACACACCACACATTCTTTCGCCGAATTCTTAGCAATATTTAAAAATCTGTTGAATTGCGCATTACTATCGCCTTTACCTTCGGCAATGTTCAACGAAATGGAACAGGCTGCTCTAATAAATTGAGAGCTAAGTCCGTAAAGCTCCTTCTTTGGAAATGATTCGGTTTGTTTATATACTTCATCAATAAAATCCAGTGCTTTCTGATAAACGCTCAATCCCTCAAAATCAAAACTAACCTCCTTCATAATGCACTCCTTATTTTAAAAAAACCTACGGACTAAGACCTAAAAGCTATAGACTATAAGCTACCAGTTATCGACTAAAACCTATCGACTCCCAGCTAAATCGTATCAATAAAATTCCTCCCGGTTCGGTTAAAAACGATCAAGCCAATAAAAAACACCGCCAGGCTAAGCATCCCGCAATATCCCAAAAGTCCCCAATCAAAAAGCCCTTCTTGAAGACTCATAGACCGAAAGGCCTCAATAAGGATCGCAATAGGATTCAGTTCGATCAACCAGGCATACGCACTTAAACTGTTACTATTTTTCACTTCAGCAATAGGATACATCACCGCAGAGACATACATCAACAAGGTCGTCGCAAACCCGATCAGGATTCTAAAATCCCGGTACTTCGTGGTCAACGAACTGATCAACATCCCTAAACCTAAGCCTAAAACGGCCAGGATTCCCAACACCACCGGAAACAACCACAGCGTAACATCAGGTTGTAATGCGTAGCCCTTCAACACAAAATACACATAAAAACAAGCAAAGATGAGCAACTGTATACTCAACTTAAATAAAGCAGAAATCGCCTGAGACAGTGGGGTGATGATCCGTGGAAAATATACTTTAGAGAACAAACCCGCATTACTAGCAAAAGTATTGGAGGTTGTATTTAAACACTGTGAAAAATAGCTCCACATAGTGATCCCTGCCAAATTAAAAAGAAAAGGTGGTGCCCCTCCGGTTTGAATACTTGCGATATTGTTAAATACCAAAGTGAAGATCACCCCGGTAAACAGGGGCTGAATTAAGTACCATAACGGACCTAAAATTGTCTGCTTATAGGCGGAAACAATATCCCGCCGCACAAACAGCAATAACAGATCTTTGTATCGCCAGATCTCTTTAAAATCAATAGCAAGCAACGATTGCTTCGCATTGATCTCATACAACCAATCCTCCTCTTCTACCATTACTTAATGCTCCAATTGTTCATTGATCCAGCGAGCCGCTTTTTTAATTTTGCGCTTGACACGACTAGCTATACCACCGGACTTCTTTTGACGATAGGCTTCGCCGTATTTTCCGTAGCCATAGCCGTACTCATACCCATAACCGTAACCGTAGCCCAACTTGCTTTTGGCACTGAAATAGTTCAACACAAAACTTATATTCGTGATCTCCTTTTTTCTGTACTTATCATTGATCAACCGCAACATACCTTTTTTAGTATAATGCTGTCGAATCACATACAATGTAGCGTCTACATATTCATCAAGCTCTAAAGCATCAGACACCAATCCTACAGGTGGTGTATCTAAAATGATATAGTCGTATTCTTTCTTGAGCGCTTCCATCAGCACATCCATTTGACTACTCATCAATAACTCAGACGGGTTTGGCGGAACAGCCCCTGCGAGTATCACATCTAGATGTGGAATTTTAGTAGGCTGAATGATTTCTTCTAAAGTGCTATCACCAATAAGATAATTCACAACCCCGTTGACATTGGGCAAATCAAAATCCCCGAAGATCTTCGGCTTTCTAAGATCTAAACCAACCAATACGGTTTTTCGCTGACTTAAGGCAAATACACTAGCAAGATTAATACTGCAAAAGGTCTTCCCTTCTCCACTTACTGAAGAGGTAACACGCACTGTTTTTGCACCTTTAAGCTGTTGCTTTCTATAAATAAATTGAAGACTCGAGCGCAGACCTCTAAAAGCCTCAGCAATTGCTGAACGTGGATCTTCAATAACCACCAGATTGTTTTTTGAAGCGCTCTTACCAATCGCACCAAGCACCGGAATACTTGACAAACGTTTGATCTCGTTTGGATTACCTATTTTAGTATCAAAGAAAAACACTAAAAATACGATGATCAAAGGTACTACCGTACCACCTACGATCGCCATTACATAACTCACCTCTGTATTGGGACCAATGGCACCGCCACCGGTATCTTTAGCTTCGTCAATAATGACAATATCAGATACATTTGCTGCCTTAACAATTCCCGCCTGGCTGCGTTTATCTAAAAACACCCCATAAGCACCTTCGGTTAGGTTATAACGCCGCTGAATACCAAACAACTGCTGCTGTTCTTGCGGCAGCTTACGCATCTGCCCTTCAGTTGCTGCAATTTCATTACGCACTTCCTGCAATTGTCCGCGCAAGATTTGCTGGCTCGAAGCCATGTTTTCAAAAAGCACAGCTTTTATCGCATCAATACGACGGTCCAGATCTCTGAAGGCCGGGTTATTGGGTTTTGCGGTATACGCTAATCGCCGACGTTCTTCAGCCAACTCGATGATACTGGAAACACTACTTGTTACACTTCCTTCCCCGATTCCGGTTATGGAAGGTGCCGGAATATCGGTACCATAATCTTCTCGCGTACGCAAATAGGTTTCTAAGTCTCGATAATACTGCAGTCGTTGCTCCAGATTCTGCTTTTGCGCATCCAACTCAGTGATCTTCGCGATGAGGCTTTCTTCGCTGCTTCCTATACCTATACTGCTGTTTTCATCTCTAAATTTATCCAACTCCTCCTGCACATTCTTCATCTCTACCGATTTTACAGCAAGGCTGCTATCGATGAATTGAATGGTTTTGGTCGCAAACAAATTCTTACGCTCCAGCTGGGTTTCTGCCAAAATACGCACCGACGCATTTAGATAATCTACCAAACGTGCTTTGTTGTTACCGGTAAGGCTTAAAGTAAGAATACTGGATCCTGACGGGGTTTGACTGATGCCAATATCACGATAACGCCCGACAACACCATTAAAACTATTGAAGCGAATGATATACTCTTTTCCTAGTTCCGGCGGTAATCCGGAAGGGTTCAATTTAAAATTGAGATAAGGAAGATCTACAGGATCCCCAAGCGCAAAAGATTGGGAAATGGACGCAGCCGGTAAAGGCAAATTCAACACTTCTTTGGTATCATAATTTTGAGCAGAACCCGAGCCTCCATTAAAATCGATCGATAAAGTATATTCGGTAGCACTCGTAAAAACAACTTTCACTTGTTTCCCTAAAAGTTGAGGACGTGCGGTATTTACATCTACAAGAAAAGGAGTCGCTCCATAAATATCTTCTAGATGATATTCCCCCTGCTGCAAATAATCTACATAATACTGTAATTCTTCAACCACAGTCTCATTATGACTTCTGGAACGAAGCAAAATAATGGCCGTCTGCACCTTATCAGTAGTCCCCCCCCAATTGAAGGTCAAACTGGTATTTGAAGTAAAAAAGGGATTCTGATCATCTTTCACCGTGATCATATTACTCATACGATACACCGTTTGACGGCGTACATTCTTGTAATGCGCGATATAATAGGCAATACCTATACACACCACAAAAAGCGGCCACCAAGCAAGAATCTTCAGCAGAAAACCTCTGAAGTCAAAGAAATTTTGCAGGTCTTTTATTTCAAATTCATCTTCCATTTAAAGGCGCGCGAATAAAAGAATGGTTGTGGTTGCTAAGGTTAAAATAGAAACAACAGTAGTAAGCGATTGTAATCCTGTAGTACCTACTCCCAAAGATTTCTGCGGAAGCGGATTTACCAAAATCACGTCATTAGGCTGAATAAAATAGTAGGGCGAATTGAGCGCATCGATCTTAGTCATATCGATATGATGAATTTTTTTGCCTCCCGGATATTGACGAATGATCAAGACGTCAGTACGATCACCGTATTCCAAAATTCCACCACTATTCACGATTGCATCCAACAAGGAAAGCTGCTCTACTAACTCAACTTTAACCCCGGGATTACCTATTTCCCCACCAATTGTATATTTAATTCCAGCCAACTTAACGGTTACGAATATATTAGCTTCTTCAGTAAAATAATCATCTAAGAGTTTTTTCTCTATTATTTCGCGAATCTCTTCGGTAGTATACCCCAAGACTTGAACCTCTCCCAGCGTTGGCAAGCGAATAGCCCCGTGGCGATCTACCGCAAAACCGTCATAATAATAACCTTCTCCTAAATTCCCTCCTTCTTCAGAGGCTGTCTGCGGATTGAAAAGCGCTACCAATTCTTGATCTAATGCTTTAACACGAATGCTTAAAACATCATTAACTTGTACACGATAAGGCTGTTGCTGAAGGTTAACCTGAATAATGCTGTCTTGCGCAGCTTGCGTCTCTTGAAGGTAGGTTAACTTTTTAGTTGGAATGCACGACCCAAGTGTCGCGAAGAGCGTCAAGAAAACTAATTTGACGATGAAAGGAAAGATCTTTTGCCCGTAAGTAGGTGATTTTAAGGCAAAGCTCCGCTGACTTAAGTCCCATTTTTTAGGAAAAAGCAACGAATCTGTAAGTATATTCATACAAGTCGGGATTGCATCTCCGACAAATATAACTTTTAACATTTAATTATGAAACTGTAGTGTAGAGTAACTTTGTTAAAAGTTGTCAACAAATGAATAGAATAGAATAACTGAGTAAGTGCTTTTAATTCGCGACTTCACTAATAAATTTGATACGATACAGACGCAGTTCATCTTCATCGTAATCGCCGTCAAATTCATCAAGAGCAGCTTCGATCTTATCGGTTTCAGCCTCAAGGAAGTATTCGTGGAGTTCCTCCTGCTGATCTTCATCCAGAATGTCTTCGATCCAGTAATTGATATTGAGCTTGGTTCCGCTATAAACAATAGCTTCCATCTCTTTAACAAATTCAGGCATTTCTAACCCTTTAGCTGAAGCGATATCATCAAGAGGAAGTTTACGATCAACGTTTTGAATGATGTATAATTTTAGTCCGCTATTAGATCCTGTAGATTTCACTACTAGATCATCAGGTTTGAGAATATCATGCTCTTCCACATAGGCAGCGATCAATTCTACAAACTCGCGCCCGTATTTTTTAGCCTTACCTTCACCAACACCAAAAACATTGGCCATTTCTGCGATCGAGGTTGGATATTTAATCGCCATATCCTCTAAAGAAGGATCTTGAAATACAATATACGGCGGCACTCCTTTGCGTTTCCCAACTTTCTTGCGTAAATCCTTCAGCATAGCGACCAGTTTAGGATCGGTTCCTCCACCGGCTTTAGCACCGCTGGCAACAGCGACCGAATCAGCGCTTTCATCATAAGCGTGATCTTCAGTCATCATAAAAGATTCAGGATTTTTAATAAAGTCTTTACCTTTTGGAGTAAGCTTGATCACACCATAAGTCTCAATATCTTTACGCAAATAACCCGCCACTAAAACCTGACGCAACAAGGCTTTCCAATACGATGACTCTTTATCTTTTCCGCAGCCAAAATAAGAATCGGTATCCGTTTTATGCGAAGAGATGATGGCATTTGATTTACCAACCAAGGTAAAAACCAACTCTTTGCCTTTGTAAATCGCTCCGGTTTTGTCTACCACCTCTAAGAGTTTAACCACATCCTCCTGCGCCTCGTGTTTCTTTTTGGGGTTGCGCACATTATCATCCAGATCACCACCTTCGCCGGTCTCATTATCAAATTCTTCCCCAAAATAATGCAGAATGAATTTTCTACGGGACATCGACGTTTCGGCATAGGCAACCACTTCTTGGAGTAAAGCGTGACCGATTTCTTGCTCCGCTACCGGTTTCCCGCTCATGAACTTCTCGAGTTTCTCGATGTCTTTATAGCTGTAATATGCCAAACAATGTCCTTCGCCACCGTCTCTTCCGGCACGGCCGGTTTCCTGATAATAACTTTCTATACTTTTGGGGATATCATGATGAATCACAAAACGCACATCAGGCTTATCGATTCCCATCCCAAAAGCGATGGTTGCCACCACCACGTCTACATCTTCCATCAAGAACATATCTTGATGTTTGACGCGACTCTTTGCGTCGAGCCCTGCGTGATAGGGCACAGCAGAAATTCCGTTTACTTGTAAAACTTGCGCGAGCTCTTCTACGCGTTTTCGGCTAAGGCAATAAATGATGCCGCTTTTGCCTTGATTTTGTTTTACAAAGCGAATGATATCTGCATCAACATTTTTGGTTTTTGGTCGTATTTCGTAGTATAAATTCGGTCTGTTGAAAGAAGCTTTAAACGCATTTGCGCCAGACATCCCGAGGTTCTTCATAATATCCTCCTGCACCTTAGGCGTTGCAGTAGCAGTCACCGCGATGATAGGAATATCATCACCTATACGCTTGATGATTTGTCTTAGATTTCGGTATTCTGGTCTAAAATCGTGTCCCCATTCGCTAATACAATGCGCCTCATCGATCGCTACAAAACTTATTTTTTGCGACCTTAAAAACTCAACATTCTCTTCTTTAGTAAGCGATTCAGGAGCAACGTAAAGCAGTTTGGTAATTCCGTTAGCGATATCTTCTTTTACCTGCTTGATCTCCCCTTTGTTTAAAGAAGAATTCAGCACGTGTGCTATACCATTTTCTTTTGAAATGCCTCTTAGCGCATCGACCTGATTTTTCATCAATGCAATTAAAGGGCTCACAACAATCGCTGTTCCTTCTTTAATTAGCGCAGGTAATTGATAACATAGTGATTTTCCGCCTCCGGTGGGCATAATCACAAAAGTATGTTTCCCTTCAATAATGCTTTTTATAACATCTTCCTGTAAGCCCTTAAA
>Ga0208449_1000387_pt1 | contig 32404 bp, 43 predicted proteins | sample MalvireepMed_s17_FD_184247 | JGI IMG/M metagenome (GOLD analysis project Ga0208449, IMG submission 184247) | Marine viral communities from the Global Malaspina Expedition - Malaspina viral metaG DeepMed_s17 (SPAdes) (version 2) | ecosystem: Environmental > Aquatic > Marine > Oceanic | place...
TTATTAGGTGGTTCTGCTATGGGCTTCATAACTACTATGATTGGACAGGTTATGAAAGCCAAAGCAGAACAACATCGTATGATGATTGCTGCAATGGCTCAACAACAAAAGGCAGTATCATCAGCCCGTGAGCATGGCTTAAAAGATAAACAGTTTGCATTTACTCGTAGATTAATCGCTCTTATCTGTGTAGGTTGTATTGTTATAGTACCCTTTGCTGCTCCTTTCTTTGGTATTCCTATTGTTGTATCAGTAACAGAAGCAGGAGAATGGGCTTTACCATTCATATGGGAACAAGCTGATAAGGTAAGATGGAAAGCTATTGATGGTATTGCACTAGCTCCTGCATACATCCATACATTAGCAGCTATTGTAAGTTTCTATTTCGGCTCAAGTGCAGCTAGATAATTAAAAGAGGAAAAGAATGGCTAATTATTACGGAAATAATCCCAGTTTAGGAGAGATAAAACCAGATGATGAAAAGTATACCATCACAGATGGAAAGAATGCTGGTGTATACAAGAAAACTACGGGGCCATATCCTAATTTAACTACTGGTAAATTTTCAGAAGCTCTTGCACTTCAAGCTGGTGGTGAAGCGTCTGGTATACAACAGCCTGTTGATACCCGTTATCAAAGTCTTATAGGACAAGCAGGACAACAAGCAATTAGTCCAACAATACCGGCAGGAGGTGTTCAACAACCTATTCAGATTGAGCAAATAACACCGGGAGAACTTCAAACTGCTCCGTTGGTTACTACGCCACAACCAGTTACAACAACTCCTATTGAAACAGCGCCACTTGCAGCACCTCTTCCTACAGTTGCTGACCCTGCACAAGTTGCAGCGGCTACTTCCCGTGAAGTTCAACCAACAGCACCCGTAGCAGCGGCTGTATTAGGACAAGTAAATGCAGAAGACCTTATTGGTGATGTACAAGGACCACTATCATCTGGTGCGCTTGCACAGGCACAAACTGAAGCGTTAGATGAAAAAGCTACTGTACAGTTTCAATTAGGTGAGCTATATAAATCACTAGATGATGGTACTCAACTACCTGCATGGGCCGCTCCCGCTGCACGTAATGCAGATAATTTCATGTTACAGCGCGGATTGGGTGCCTCTAGTATGGCAGCAGCGGCACGGACACAGGCGCTATTTGAATCTGCACTACCTATTGCAGCAGCCGATGCTGATAAATATTCAGCTATACAGTTACAGAATTTAAATAACAAACAAACAGCAGCATTACAAAATGCATCTGAAATAGCGGCAATGGATAGAGCAAATCTTGATGTACGTATGCGGTCAGCGCAACAGAATGCTGCAAGTTTTCTTCAGATGAATATGGCTAATGTCACTAATGAGCAAGCAACTAATAATCTTAATCATCAATCAAGAATGCAAGAATTATTTAATGATCAAGCTGTTATTAATTCAGCACGTAACTTTAATGCAACATCACAAAATCAAGTAGATCAATTTTACTCTACATTAGGTAATCAAGTAGAGCAAGCAAACAGAGCACGAGATGTAGCTACACAGCAATTCAATGTAGGTACAGAAAATGCAGTTCAGCAATTTAATGAAACTATACAACAGGAAAGAGGTAAGTTCAATGCGACTATGCAACATGCTATTGATCAGTCCAATGTAAACTGGAGACGGCAGATAACTACATTGAATAATCAAATTGCTAATAGAGCAGAGCAAGCAAATGCACAGAACCTTCTTGGTATATCTGAAGCACGTCAGAATCAATTATGGCAAGCGTACCGTGATGAAGCGTTGTGGGCTAATCAGTCACATGAAAATGAAGAAAGTCGCGCACAAGCACTAGCTCTTTCGGCGCTATCTTTTAATCAGTCACTGCAATTATCAGATATGGAACAAGACAGCAAATTTGCAGGATTATTAGGTGGATGGGGTCTTAATTTCTTAAATGATCAAGTTAATTCTAAAGATTCATTTCTTGGTGGTCTATTTGGTGGTGGAGGAGGAGGTCAAGTCTACGAAGGTGCTTTTGATATTCAACCATTTGGAACACAGACAACTGGTGGTTTAACTGATGAATGGTTTGGAGCGTAGAATAAAAAGGAGAAATAAATGAATTTACTTACAACGGTAGGAGGTCTTGTTGGTAGTGCATTATTTGGAGAAACAGGCGGACAAATAGGAAAAATGGCTGGTCAATTAGGTAGTTCTGTAATTAGTAGTGGAGCGTCTGGAGGTGGTGGTGGTAGTGGTTCTGCTAGTGGTGGAGGTGGTGCTGCTTCGATACAAACCGCATTTCTTCAAGATCAACAAGCACGATTAAGAGAGCAAGAAAAGATAAGAGCAGGATTTGTAACTAAACCAAGAGCACAATTAGAAAGCGCACATGCACCAGATGTAAAACAAAGTATAGCTGCACAAGTTATAGCAAATATAGCATCAGATCGAAGAGGTGAAGAAGCTGTAGCATCTCTTCAAAGAAATATAATGACTAGTCAAATAAATGCTATGAATGCACCATTAAGAAACGTATAGGATAAATATAATGCCATTTGATCCATTTGATAGACCCATACCGGGAGAATCTCTTACTAAGCCTATGCAGGACGATCCTATCTTCGCTGAATCGAAGACCAGCAATTTAGATGAAGCATTTTATCAAACAAGAGATACTATTAAGAATAATAATGCTTTGTATTCTGATTTATTGCAAATGATATCAGCAGGTGTAGATTTAGAAAGCATAGCAAATGTAATAACATTCGGTTCATTTTCAAAAGGTCAATATTCTCCAGATGTAGCAATGCAGCTTGCTCCTCTTCTCATGATATGGATGTATACTGAAGCGCATAAAAGAGGAATAAATGAAGAAGATATAAATGTAATGAATTATCCAGAAAATAAATCTATGGGGAATATGTCGCCTACAGATGTAGTAGATTTAATGGAGCGTAAAAACCCAGAAAAATACAAAAAGAAACAAAGAGAAACTGCTACTTCAGAACTGGATTCGTTTTTTGAAGCCTTACAAGGAGGCGCTGTTGAAGAAGAACCTATGGAAGAAGATATGGGGTTTATGGGTATGCGAGAAGAACCAGCTACGCCTGAAGAAATGGAGAATGTATAATGGCATTTAGCATTAGTGCAAGAGCCTTAAAAGGGCTTGCGATAGGTGCTCTTGAGGAAGATAAACGTCATCGTCTTGCAGCAGAAACAAGAGTAGATGAACAGGTAAAATTTGATAGAGCTAATGATGCTGCAAAAGAAGCAGCAGCTTTACAAGCAAAAAATGCTATGGCTAGAACAAAAGTTACTGCTGGTGCATCAGTAAGGTCTTCACAAATAGCCGCAAGTGCATCTATTAGAAAGGCACAAAATGCCGCTACTATAGCAGAAGAGAATATGTACGATGATTATGGATTAAAGAAAGTATTTTCAGATTTAAAACTTCCCGGTGTACTTCCTAAATATCTTAAATATGATAGACGAACTAAAGGAGTTGATTACTCTCTAGCATATTTTGGTAAATTTAATGGTGCTTTTGCTCATACATTGAAGGCATTAGATACAAAATTTACAGGTACAAAACAAAAAAAAGCTGCAAATGATGCATTTGACAAGTATCTTGATAACTTTGTACATCATTCAATAACATCAACTGGCGCATACGCACCAAAATTTGAGGCATTAACTAATAGAAAAACATGGGAAGGAGGATTTGATTTAGAAACTGCTTCTCCAGAAGTTTATAAGCGTATTTTAGATGGTGGAGAAGAAAGATTTCCAAAGTCCTTTAAATTGTTACAGGGAATAAATCTACAACCTATAAAATTAAATCCAGCTAGTAAAGCATATTTTAATAATAATAAAAATGATGATTTACGCGCAAAAAAGATGACTTTTGCGGCAGCAAATGATACTGTAGATACAACCAATCGTATAACTACTCCAGAACATGTAGCATCTTTGACTAAAAGTTTGGAAGGAACACCTGATGAAAGACAGTTAGCAGCAAATAAACTAGTAAATAGTAGATATGGTTTTAATTATAATAAAAATGATCCAGATACATATTTAGATTTTATTATATTATCATCAGTAATACCAACAAGAGCAGTTCAAAAAACAACACAAGCTATAGGAGGAGTTAAATCTACTTTACTTCCTTTGAGTAAAGATCAACAAGGAAGATTATCAAAGTTTAGAGAAAAACTAAGTGAAAGTCGTGATATTATGGCTACTGTTGTACAGGCAAGAGAGCTTAATGCAAATGTTACTGATTATGGTAGATTTCAATTAAATTTTATAGGAAGATTTGAAACAATTCTTTCAGGTATAGGAATTGGTCTTACAAATAAATCTAGTACTTCTCCAGTAGGTCAATTTAAATTTGCAGAAGGAGAAGATTTAGATAAATTATCAATAGATACTAAAGTTGAACGTGGACTATTTCAGAAGATTTTAGATAAAAGTAATAAAAGAATTATAAGTGCTAGAGAAATATATACGGAACAACAAGAGAATGTACCAAAGAATACAAAAACAACAGAAGCAGAAATTAGCGCTATTGAAGAAAAGTATCTTGCTGAAGTAAAATATGAAGCGATAAAAATTCAGTTAGTTTATAAAATTGCTAAATTGATTCAAGGTGGTGCTGGTGGTCAAGCTGTATCAAATGCTGACTTTCAGGCTGTTTTGAAATCAATGTCATCTAGTGGAATAGGTACATTAAAAGCTGAAGAAGCTATTTTTGGTATGTTGCAAAATATGGTTGAAAGAGTTCACGTTTATAACAAAATTATGTCAGATGAAACAATATTTCATGGTTCTCAAAATGCAGCGGATAAGGCTATGTCTTTCATAAAAAGGGTTCAGAAGACTAGGCCGGGAGAATTAACTCTAGACTCTTCAGAACAAGATACTCTTAATCCTGTTGATAATCAACCAGAAACAGGCTCTAAGGCTTTTAATGCTCTTCCTCCTAATGTACAAAGAAAACTTATGATAGAGCGTAAAAGACATACTAAATCTACACCTACTGGTATATAAACCACAACCGGGATAAAGGAAAATTTAATGGTAAACACTGCTGAATTACCTTCTGACGAAAGAGAAGAAATTCATAATTGGGAAGATCAAAGATATGAAAGCTTCCTTGAGCAAGGTATGTCTCCTGTAGAGGCAAGCAATAAACTTATTCTGGAATCAGGATACGGTGGAGATGATGACTATGTTAGTGAGGATATAGCAGAAAGATTAAGTGAAAAAAATAATTTTAACACGTATCAAAATATGGAAGAAGCAAAGTTACACGAGCTTCCCAATCAAGGTGTTTACATTTCTAAACCTATGACACATATGGATCAATACGGCGTATTTCAAAATGTTCCCGATAGACCTCTTAACTTTTTGGAAGGATTAAAGCAATCGGGGCGTATGGAAGATTGGTGGGACACTCAAAAAGGTAGACAACTTGCAAGTGACCTACAGATGTTTCAAGATTCTATAGCTGAAGCGTCAGCAGTAGGTGTACTATCTGGTATCAAAGGTCTTCTTTCAATGCCATTTTTGGTAGGAGCATACTTTCCATCCGGCGAAGCAATGTGGCGAACGATTTTTGATTTTGGTGCTGTAGAGCATGACCCAGAAAAACAATTTACTGGTGTCTCTCCAGAACTAAGTGCAGAGATGGCTACATTTAAAAAGGAAGGTCAACCGTATGGAGGAACAGAATTTTATCTAAAACAAGCAGATGAATCTAGGTCAATGCAGATTTTAAAAATGATTGATAAACATTTTGAACCTCTAAATGAAATGATAACAAAATCAGTGGGATCACCTGCTGAAGATTGGGCGCGTACTCTTTCGGGTAGAGTAATAAGATTAGCAGCAGAAATGTTTCCTCCTGATGTATTGATCAATAAAGCAATTAAACATAGAAAAGCTATAGCAAATCCTTTTCAAATTTTAGGAAGATTTGCTTATGGACAGGACTCTATGGCTATCAGTCAAGCACTATCAAAAGCCGCACATAAATCTGAAAGAGCAGAAAGACATGCTTTAAATAAAGATGTTCATAATATTCAAATTGCTGATTCTGCTGTAGGAGGTGCTCTATTTTATGAAACTGCTAAAAATATTGCAGGACACGATAATCCATATTCTGAATTAATTGCAATGCCTTTGCTTGTAGCTGGTGCGATACTAACTCCAAGTGCAATACTTTCTAAGGGACAGAGATTACTTTATCCTTTAACTAAAAAGTCATTTTATAATAATCATGTTAGATGGATGTCTTTCTACTATAAGCATCAGGCGAATAAAGCTATTAAGAATAATGATGCTGAAGCAGCTAGAGATGCTAAAATTAAATTAACATCTTTGCAATCGAATTATCTTAAAATGCGCGGAGTATCTGATGATTCAGTACAAAGGATGAGTAATGAAGGTACATTAGATGATCATGTATTAGTTATGAGACTACATAAAGGTTCCCAAGACGATATTAGAAGAGTTCGTGATGCTTTTGTACGTCTGGAAGAAAATGACCCAATAGCATATAATCGAATGAAAGATCGTATAGAGCAAAATTATAAAGTTCTTACTAAATTACAACAGGTAGCACAAAAAAACTTACCAAAAGAGTCTCAAGAAAAAGTAGATATATATATTAATCAACTTACAGAACTTACAGAATTAGAAGTTTTGCAAGCTCAAATTCTACAGAGTAATGAAGGATTACGTCTAACAAAGAAAATTGTGATTAAACCTCTTTATCAAGATATTCAAAGAAATAAAGAATATATTCATAATGCTAATATTCAATTACTAAAAGAGATACGTGAAGGAATAAAAGAAAGAGGTGTAGGACAATTTGGCAATAGAGTTAATCCACAGACAGGGAAAGTTGAGAAAATAAATAGAGATGAAATTAATGAATTTATAGATTTTGCAACAGAAGCAAATAGACAGATAGCCGGAAGAATTGAAGATTCTGCAAATCATCTTGCTTATCTTTTGGATGTACAAAATGTAGCTCGTGGCGTAGCTCCAGATAAAGCAATTATAAATATTGAAAATTTACTACATCCTAAATCATTAAGAACACGAATTAAGAGAGGAGATGTAGATTATAATGACAGACAAAGGGCTGTTGTTATGGATACACATAAACAAGATAGAGATATAGTAAATCGTATGTATAATGATAAATTAGGAGGATTCTTAGACTTAGAATTAGATACAACAACTTTACGAGAACATCTTGAGCGTATGTTAACAACTACAACTGATAATGATTCTATAAATTTTATTACTAATTTTTCTAATACAAGATTAAAAACAGTAAATGTCAAAGGGATAGCTAGACAATTAACAGAAGATGGTTTAAAAGAATTAGATGGTGATGATCTTATAAAGCTTCTAGATGATGCTGATGTAGCATTAGGTATAAACCCAACAGATTATAAGAAGTTACTTGACAAATCTGGAGAAGATGCTTTAAGAAAGAAAATACTTCAGCCAAAATATATGAATGTTTTAGTGGAAGAAGGAACAATACCTTCTAAAATATCTATAGGACATTTAAAAGATTTAATGTCTAAATTAGGAAAAGATCATGCAGATAATATAGGCACTCCAAAAGGATACGCTGCTATGTCTTTATGGCAAAAACTAGATGAAATGGTAAATCCCGTCTTAGTTAAAGGAGATATAACGGCTCCAGAATTTAAGAGGCAAATGAAGTTACAAGCCGACCCACAAAGATTTCAAAAATTAGCTTTTCAATACGGAGCAACAAAAGATTTCTTTAGAAACGAATTTGTTCCTTTATGGAAAGAGGGGATAGGAGAAAGACTTTTGGTTTCAACAGGAAAAAGAGGCTCTATCCCTAATGAGTCTATTTTTAAACAATTCTTCCATGATGCAGATGCCATTGAAGCTAATGCTCAATCTTTTAGAAGAATGTTGTTTAAACTAGAAGAAGTAAAAGATGGATTAGGATCAGGGTCTATTCCAAGAGATAATGCTCAAGATTTACTAGATTTCTTTAAATATGGTCTTTACCAGCGTGTCAATTCAGGAAAAATGACAGCAGCAGAAGTAGAAAAAATATTAGTGGCGTATGGCGGAAAAGCAGGTAAAGAACAAAATATATTATTGAGAGCAGACCCACAATTACAAAATAAACTAGAAGAATATCAAGAGTTAATTACAAGAGAATATCAAGTATCTGATAAATTTGTTCAACCAGAAGTAAATAGAATTGCTCAATCTATAAAAAGTTTAAGAGGAGCAAGAGAATCAGCTTTACGAGAAAGCGGTTTTAATGCTATAGCAAATACTAAAAATCCAAATGAACTTTTTACTAATCAAAATATAATTGTAAAAAGACACGAATTGAGTGGTGAAGAACTACAAAGATTTGATGAGTTAAGCGCAGAAATTCAAAAGGGAGAAAGGGGTGTATTTGGTGCTAGTGCTGATGAAGCAGCTAAAGAATTAGATGTTCTAAAAGGTAAAACTGTTTACAGATCACCTATTGGGCAAATAGGAGAGCCAGCAAATCAAGTATCAATGACAGGTTTTGAGTATGTCAGAATGATGACAAATAACTTTACACTTGTTGGTAAAAAGGGAGAAAAGATTGGTGAAAATTTAAAAGAAAGTTTTAGACTATTATTCTATCAAGATATAGTTAGAAGTTCTGTAAAACATACTGGTAGAAAAACTCTCATGAATGAACAGTATATTGATGAATTAGGAGAGATAAGAATGGGGCCACCTATAATGGAAGAAATTATAGATTGGCCGGAATTTATGAGAAAAATGGAAGATACAAGAGAGCTTCGTAAAAAACTCTTTGCTCCAGAAACTAATGAAGCTTTAGAAGAAATTCTATTTAACGAAAAAATACTTTCTGAATCTACGGCTAACCTGATGGGAGTATCTGGTCTTCCTACACCATTCAGAATTGCTAGCTGGATGGCAAGAGGCTTTGCCATAGCTCGTGGAGTTTTGTCAGTTAGATATGTAGCTGGCGAAACAACATTACAGGCCATGAGATTAGGATATGTTAGAATGATGAAGAAACTTTTAATAGACCCAGATGGTCCTATCATACTAAAAAACATGTTACCAGATGTTGAGCAGATTGCTGCTGATATGACTTTACGAAAACTTGATTATAAACAGGGTATAGTAGCTCTTGCATCATTTATAGGGGTTAAAGCATCAGAGTTAGCGTTTATAAACGAAAGTGAATATGAGCATCTTATTAATAAAGGAAGGTTTCGACGAGAAACAATAGAAGCAGCCGCTAAGAGAGGACATGAAAAACATAGAAAAGAATATCTTAAACAGGTAAAATTTAGAAAACGTCAACCATTAAATCTTCCTGTAGGGGTTAAGCAATTAATACCACTTATGAATATAAATATTGAAGCTACAAAAACTGCTAAAGGAATTGCAGGAGAAATAAGTAGATTGTTTAACAAATGAACGATGACCCAGAAATCTACCGTGTACTTGGACGATTAGAAAGTAAAGTTGATAGTATATTAGATGAGAATCACCGCTTTGAAAAGATGATGAAAGAAACATCAAATCGTGTATCAAAACTAGAACACGACAGAGCACTTGTATTCGGTGCTGCTTCAGTTCTGGGGGTTATAGGAGGCGCTGTAATCTGGGTTATATCTAAAATAATGTCTACTTAAAATAAATCAGTAAGATTAAACATTTTTTCGCTGTCCTTCAATAGTTCAGCGATATTTTTTTGTATGTGCTCCGCATAGCGAATAACCACATCCGCATCTTCCCATTCTGGAAGCTCCTCCTCAAACAGATCACGTAATTTATTTGTATCTACAGTATCCTTTGATACGCGGATAAATCCTTCATCATCCAAACCGATGTGTACTCTAAACAATGTAGCTATTTTTTTACTCAATATTCTTTTTATCCTTATAGCTTACCATATTCTTCTCCTTCTACCAAAAAAGGCTTCCTATGAGGTCGTTACAGCGACTTTTAGGGTGCTCCATAGGGTGACCTACCAGAGAGAGGCACTTTCCGCTGTAAGGGGCTGTACGGCCCAGCAAATGGAAATGCTAAATTTTGAGTACATCAATGACATAAATGATCAAGCTATTGGTCATAATGCTGATTCCAACGACATTTAGTGCCATTAACGCTCTGTCATGCCAACACCATCCCACAATAAACCAGCCGATAAGTCCTACCATATGAAATATAATATTAGCTGGATACACATTATTGCTTGTTAACAATAAAGCTATAATAATTAATATTGATGATACCCATTTAACATACCAATCGAATGTGTGTGTAGGGGTTATCTTATTCATTCTATTTTCTTTCTGTCAGGAAAAAAAGCTCACCACCATTTTTATGTTTTGCTCTATTACAATTACAACAGAGTATTTGGTATCTTTCTTTATTTTCTTTTATTTTTTTTAATGAAGGGGCTTTGTCTTTGCTGCCATCATTAAAAACATGGTCTATTTCTAAATATATTTCTTCTGTTTCTCCACAACAAACACAACGATTGCCCAGAGTATCTAACATACTTTTTCTTCTATCTCTATAGGATGGTGAAACGATCCACTCCATTCCAACAACATCTTTTTTATACCAATACATTCTGATGTCTCGTACATTTTTACGCCCATACTTCAGGCCCTCAACCTTTACACCTAAATCTTTCAGAGCATTTATTTTTAACACTGCTGGCTTAATCGCTCGTGCATTTAGGTTAGAAAATGTGGTTAGTTTTCCTTTGGGTACACCTAATAGCTCTCTAAATTCAGCTACAGTGAACTTCTCCTGCATTCTCACTCTTTGTCTCTTATCTCCTTCTTTTTGTTTAATTACCGCATACAGCGCCCGTGCATATTTGCTTTTGAGCATATTAGAATTAGACAAGATCGACCACTTCACATACGTCTCCCGTGCAATTTAGCGTCTGAGAGCTAATTGTATTGTCCTCACGCTCAAATTCAGACAGACCTTTCCAGTCTATCTTCTTAGGCATACGCTTCAGTAATGCCTCATATTCCTTTTTTGTACAATCCTGATAAGGTGCCTGTTCATAAATGTGTTCAGACATAGGAAGAAAACTAACACCTGACATCGTATCAAAATTATCATACACAAAGGCACCTACTTCCATCCACTCATCCTCTTTGACGCTGACTGTAATACTGGGTTTATGTTCGCACCAGTGTTCAGCGTATATTTGCCAAATCTTTAAATGATCAAGTGCTGACAAATCATGCCGTGTAATTGCTCCTTTGGGCGCTTTAATCGGAAATGAAAATACAGCAGTGGAGTCAGGCTTGTCCTTCTCATCCTCTACAGGAAATCCTGCTTGTGTCATGAATATAGTTAACGGGTCTTTCTTATCAGCCCGTACTGTTCGTACATAATATTCAGAGTGACGGGGATGTATACCTGATGCAGCGTCTACAAGCTGACTTACTGTACCGCTAGGCTTAACACACGTAATGCCAGCACTTGGCTCTATACCAAGACGTTTAGCGAAATTAGCATTAACCTTAACAGCATGTTCACGTAATTCAGAGAGTATAGAAGGAAGATCATCATCTGTCTTATTTGCTAACATCTCATTATCAAGAATACCAGTAAGGCTTACACCCAGTAATCTTTCTTCTTCTGTATTTCTAACCCACTGCCGTCCAAGACCTTTGAAGTTTGTAAAGCATGATTGTATCGTACCTAAGATGGTAGCCTTATCAACTTTGTACTTCAGTGTTTCCAGTGTATCATCCGAAGATACAATAACTTCACTCAGATTACAGAACTGTTTAGGCCGTAGTATAATTTCACTGCACGGGTTAGTTCCATAATCGATGTCAGCGTCTCTACGTCCGTATCTTGAAGCCTGTCTCTGTGCGGCCTGTCTATTAAAGATACCTCTTTCACCAGATTTGCTTTCATACAAAGAAGCCCACTCACGTATGAATGATCCTGTATCCAATCCTGCTGTATAACAAACAGAATTATTAGAGAATGCACGTTGAGGTTCACTAAGCCACCAGTCTCCGCTCTTGGCACGTCTCATACGATCATCACCAAGATTAGATAAACTTATCAGTGCAGAGCGCCTAACACCACCTACCACAACTACATCAGCGATTTTACACATAAGGTCATGGCACTCTAAGGTACTTAACTTACGTCCCGCTGCATCTGTAAACATTTTTGTGGTAAACTTAAATAATTCTTCTAACGGCCCCGGCCCACTAGCTCTTCCACCAAATGTTTTTAATTTGGAACCTGCTGGACGTACTTCTGATACATCCCAACGGGGAGCCTGACCAGCATACAGCAAATTTATCAATTCCTTGAATGCTCTGAACCACCCTTCTTTGCTGTCCTTAACAACAATACACGTTTCACTTGACTCAACTGTATCAGGTACAGGAGGAAGTTGATTAACGTAGTCTCGTTCAACAGAGAAACCTACACCTGTTCCGTGCATTAAAATATATAAACATTCGTCAAAAGCCCGTGGACTATCTACTGGTAGGTAACTGCAATTATAAGCAGCGATATGATTACGCGCTAAAGCAGGACCAGCAGTCATCATTGCTCTCATACTAGGCATAACCTGCATGTTTACAATAGAATCATATAGATTTCCATGAAGATCAGGACCAAAAGTAAAGCCATACTTTTTAGTCAGGAAATCATTATAAAAATCCAATAACCGCGTAACGGTTTCTTCCCATGTCTCTCTACGACCTTCTTCTTCAATCCAGCGACTATATCGTGACTGGTGAATAAACGCTTGATAGTCAGTCGGTATCATCTAAGGGTAGCTCCTCTTGTCCCGCATTCGCTGTTGCTTGAGCGTGTATTATCCCCTTAATTATATTATCAACTTCTCTCCACGGTTGTCGTGAAAGATAATTAATAATATTATTCACAATATCAGTTGGTATTTCCATTCTGTACTCCTTTAAAATATGACATCACAAGTAACCCACATTACAGAAATAAACCACAACATTAAAAAAGATAAAATAATGGGTTGTATCATCTCACTAAATTTGAAAGTTTCGGTGGTTCATAGCAGTCAGACTTAACCACTTTACCATCCTCCCTATACACTGGATTGCCGTCTCTGTCAAGCTTTGACATGTTCGACAGGTGAACTCTATTGAATGCAGTATCAAAAGACCAGCCGTAAGTGACAGCAAAGCCAACACACACATAGACCAGATCACAGAGTTCTTTAAGAACTTCTTCATCTTCTTCATTACTAATAGCATACATCAATTCCCTAAATTCTTCCTGTATTAGAGTCCTTCTTAAATCTTTTTCACCATCCATTAAAGCAGAAGGTTTAGGATATTTAAGACCAACTGGATGTCTAAAGGCACGATGAAATATATGTAGCTTATCTTGTATCGTCTCGCTCTTACCCATCATTCTTCATATCCTCTATAAGTTTATTCAGATACCATTGTGCCTTTAACAAATCTTTAACAGGATTTTCTTTTTCCTTATACTGATATCTGCTAACATATTTTATAATATTACCTTTCAGGTAACCTCTAAATTCTTTTAGTTCCATACTATTTCGTATTAGATCAATAGTTTCCATACTATTATTGTTATAATGTTCTGGACTATTAATTTGGTCATCTTTATTCTCTTTTCCTGACCATTCCATTCCATATGTAGTATACATTATATACCTTTCTAGTGAAGTTTCTTCTTGTAATCAGAAAACTTTATAATAGTAGCATCTGTATTATTAACACCATCTAAAAATTTTCTATTACCATCTTCATCTTCTTCCGTGTTATCTAAGATTAACTGCTTAACCCTATTTTGACCCATTTCAATAACTTCATCAAAATTTTCTCCAATCAATTCTATTAAACCGTGAGTTAAGAAGAAAACCATACTATTCTCAGAACCCTTATCAAGATTGTCAATAACATTAATTGAAACTTGCTCCTTTAATAAAGAAAGATCAATTTTATCATCTATATCATGTTCTTCTGGTGCACCAATAATCTTTCTGGTCATGATAAGAGCTACGGATTCTGCTGGAAGATTTTCATACACATCCGCTATGTGCTTTATCATTTCAAATATTTCCTCTGTTAAGTCTTCATCATCATTCATTATTCAAACCATTTCTTTGGTATGTTTACATCAGAATATTCAAACTTATATCTTTCGCACCAATCAGCGTAAGTGGTTTTTGATCCTTTTCCTATTCTGGTATTTGGATTTTGAAATACAAACTTTACATCAACTCCCAACTGATCACGTATCAGCAAATGTCTTGTTCTCTCATACCCATCATGAAAGTATCCTTTACCCTCTATATAAAATTCTTTATCAGAAATATAAAAATCAGGAATATACGTTCTCGGTTTAGGCTGATAGGATAAGCGAGTAGGTTCATATTCAAAAGATACTGAATACTTATTCAGAACATTCGCTATATTCCTTTCAAGGTTTGATTTGTATTTCATGGAGAAACTAAATCATTTATCCTTACATTATAGCACGAATGCTTATAGGTATACTTCCCGTCTCTTTCTCCTCTTTTTTTAAATATACTTTTCTTTTTAAAATCATCTTTGCTGATATATCCTAAAACCCATCCTTTCTCATAGGTACGTAATACTCTAACAAATATATATCCATCACAATCATAATCAATTTGAAAATCAGTAACAGTACAATCATAATGTTCTTGAGGTACTACTGTGCTACGCTTCGTCTTTACATCAATGCGGCGACCATCTGGCAACACTAAGTCGTATTTAAATGTATTAATCATTTCTCCACCGTATACGCTTTGTGCCAGATGTTCGCCTATAAAACCAGCAACATTTCCTCCACCAGCAGTGATGGACTTTCGTATGTTACCTAATTCTTTAGCCTTCTCACGGGCAATATCTATAACCTCATTAGAAACTGATATTTCCTTCATATATTTTACTCCACTTATCTTGTAAAAAATCTAAATACTTTTCGATGTATATGCATGTCTTAGGACTTTTACTTCTGTATTCTGTAATGTTGATATTGAATGTTTGTTCGCTGTATACAACTGGAACTTGATTCTTTAGAAGGGTTTGTACACTTTCAAAGTCTGGGTGTATCTTACTAACATTATCAGCATAAGTTGTATCTGACCAGTAGGAATTATCAAAAGCGTGTTCATCATTTTTTATTCGAATGCCAATAAAATTATTATAACCTCTAAAATTCCAGTGACCTCCTCTCTTATCGTTATCAGCAAACATATAGTACACATTGGGATTAGCTTCTAAATCTTCTGGATAAACACGCTTTTGATATATGATCATTTAAAAATCTTCCGCTTCTAATTCCTCATCAGGAGTTAATGCAATCTCATGTAACCTTCCTGTATTCAAATCATAGAATAGTTTATTAGACGGCCCCGTAAGTCCGCTGAACCTATTCTTTATTACGCGCACTGTTGTCATATGACGTTCACGCATGTCAGTAGCCTGTCCATCGCGCTCAAGGCCCAGTACAATGTCCGATAGCTGCCCTATAGACCCTGACCCTCTAAGCTGATGAAGTTTGGCTCTACCGCCCTCCTCATGCCCGTAATCGACACGTTTGAGATGGGAGGCTACGAACATACAGATGTCCAACTCCTGTACCAACGTGCGTAGTCGAGTCATTATCTCATCAAGAGCCTTACGCTCATCCATGTTAGACTGATCAGATACAAGAATACTAACGTGATCAAGAAAAATATACTTACACTTCAGCGCCCGTACCATATACCTAACACGGGATACAATATTATTGATTGAGTTGCTACCAAAGTGATCAAAGAAAAACAGACGATCTGTCTCTAAAGTATTATTGAAAGCAGTTCTTAGCTCATCTTCAGTATACTCAAAGTCTGGAAGATGTATAGGCTTATTCATATCCAAGCCGACTACAGCTTGTGCTGTACGCCTAACACTCTCTTCCATAAACATTAAGCCTACACTATGTTCTGTATTCTTTAAGATATGGTAGGCAATCTCTCGCATGAAAGAAGACTTTCCAAGACCAGAACCAGCCGCTATGGTTACTAGCTCACCCATACGTATACCAAATGTAAGCTTGTTTAATCCTTTGTACGGATACTTAACAGAACTTTCAGTGGGGCCAGCAACAATAGTCTCCCACATATCAGAGCCAGCGACAATTCCTTCTGGTGTATACTTTTTAGAATCCCACCACATTTGCTGAAACTGTTTCTCTTCACCATTGATAAGATACTCATTAGCATCTTTCATGTTAAGATTAATAATGTGCGTCTTTGGCATCAGAAGTTCAGCAACTTCTTTTGCTGCTTTCTTTCCCGGCTCATCATTGTCAAAGCATATTTTAATGTTATCAAACTGATTAAAATAATCGTAGTTTGCAGATACATCAGATACAGCGGATTTAGCGCCTGTCTTTATAGATACAACAGGCCACTTACTACCCATCATTTGAAAGACAGATAGTGCATCAATCTCACCTTCTGTAATTGTGATATATTTACCACCATTGAAAAGGTTCTGACCAAATAAGGTAGAAGAAGATAATTGACCTTGAGATAGAAATTTCTTATCAGTTATACTTCTTTTCTTATTTGCTATGTGATTTCGTTCATCATCATAATACGGAAAATACCAATGAGATGCTCCCTTTGTAACATTAAAGAATTTACACGTATTCTTTGAAATACCTCTTTCCTGTATATCGCACTCTACTCCTTTTTGATATTCCATATTCACAGGCTTTTTATGTTCTTTCATTAGTTTTTCCTTTAAACTAGTAGAGGCAGAATTTCTATGTAGCTCTCCACATGAAAAACAGTACGTATTTCCATTTGCATAGTAGGATAGAGCATCGCTGCTACCACAGTCAGGACACGGCTGGTGCGTCTTTACATATCTAGTCATAACGCCTCCAATTTTTTGCCATCAAGAATAACTTCAGAATTAGTTTCAATCCACACTCTGGCACCACAAGATAACGGTTTGTCCGGTGAATAAATTACCTTACTTGGTCCTAATATTTCAACTTCATGAGCATATTTATTACTCTTGTAAGTTTTAACCGTAACAACTGGTTCATTAAAACCGTGTTTCTTATTAGCACGAATCTTGTGCATATTTATATGTATTTTCTTTTTCATATTACTTCATCAACTCGTGGCTCTTTTTCTATGTGAGTAAAGTACCTGTATCCTTTAGAATAATTAAAGGTACGCAAACCTTCTCCTCCATTTGAGTCAGACCAGCAATTATACTTATGATGACACCATCTGCATTGAGAACACAACGACTTATTTCCGTTGTTCTCTACATCCTCATCGTAGCATCGTTCGGGAGGTTGTTCTTTATTAGATAATACATCACGCAAATAGTCTATACGCGATGATGCATCAAGAACGTCCATATCCTCAATAGGCAATAATGCCAGATCACCATACTGCTTGTCAATAGCTAAGAATGCGCCCCGCTCCATACCAAGAGCTTGTATGTATCCAGAGATTTGATACAGATAACCGAATGGATCATCACTAAATAAGTCACCGCGACTAAACTTACGAAAACCAAAACTTGAAGAACTCTTTGCATCAGTAACAACATCATCAATGACAGCGTCAATATGTCCTTTGATACCATTAAGTTCAACTTCACGCTGCATGTCACGTACATCATGATTAGCAACTTTACACAGAAACAATAAGAATGCCTCTAATATATGTCCGTAAAAGAACTTTATTCGCTCATTCGGTTTCAACTCACGCTCAACTGGTTCATAAAAATCATACCACATCTTACGTGGTTCTTTACCGATGTTAGACATTCTTATAGTAGGTTTACGGTTTTTAATTCTTTCTTCTTTACTGAAGAAGTTGACAGTTTCATCACGAATAAAATTAAGGAAGAACTCCATGTCTTCCTCATGCACTTCCGTACCTTCATCTATGATTTCATATATATCTTTTACAAGAGTGTCTATGCTTTTCATTACGGTGTACCTTTAAATTTTTTAAATAGGAAAGGCCCATCCCTCACCTTTCCAAATGTTAGCCCCCGTTGTGACTAACCCCTACCATTAGTATAACTCTTTACTAAACTTCTACGTCATCTTCGTCGTCGAATGGTACCTCCTCTTCTGCTTCTAACTCATCAACCACATACTCAACATGTTCAACAACCATCAACTGATTTAAGCCAAGACTTCTACCCGAATTACCTTCAAACGTCCAATCATATGGCATAGCGGAAATTTTGACATTAGAACCGTTACCAATAAGAATCTTTGGATTCCACGGGCGTTTAGCGGCATCAAAAACCTTTGGTGGACGATTACCTTTAGCAGTAATATAAGTGCCTTTGTAATGCTCCTTTTTTGGATCATGAATTTTAACAGTTAAACCACTATCCTCTAGTTTTTTAACAGTATCTTCGTCCAAATGACAAATATCAACCTGATATTTACCTTTATCTTGAGGCTTTAGAGAACCTTCAAACACTTTAGGCCAAAAAGCCTGACCACGTAAAATCATAAGCATATCTCCTTTTCTGTTGTATTAATGCTCTGCTTCATACCAAGTTTTACCGATACCGATATCACATGATAGTGGGCATCTAACTTCTAGATATTGCCCAGCTTGTTCGATACCAGTATGACAAACCTCCTTGAACCTGTCAACACTTTTTTCATGAACTTCATAAACATATTGATCATGAATGCTGCACACCAGATGGGCGTCCAATTTCTCCTGACGTACCCTTCGATCTATCTCTATCGCCCACTGCTTGCATACTATCGCTCCCGCGCCCTGTAACAGCGTGTTCAATCCAGCATGGGGTGAGCGAATATGTATACGTCTACCATCTATTCCGTTAAGATATCCTTTCTTTTTTGCTTCACTAATAATTTTTGATTGTAATAATTTTAATTCTGGCATATTGGATAAAAATGTTTTCTTTAGTTGAGCACCAATATTAGGATTTCCTCCAACTATAGAACCTATCTTTTCCGCTCCTGCACCATACAAAAAAGCATATATAAATGTCTTGGCTTCTGATCTTGTTGACAATCCAGCAGCCTTCATATTTGCTGTATGCGGATCACCATTAACAACTTCGTTAGTAAATTCATCGTTATTCATGTAGTGAGCCAACATTCTAAGTTCAAGACCTGATGCATCAGTGTCAACCAATACATAATCTTTTGGCGCTATGAAGCATTCTCTAGATTCTTTGCCATACTGTTTGTATGATGAAACGATGTTAGCCATGTTTGGTTCAGAATGTGTCATACGTCCAGTTACAGCGCCCATCGTAAATACCTTACCGTGTACTCTGCCGTCATCAGTGGATGCGTCAATCCAACTATCAATATTCTTCCACCGTGTTTCAAGAGCCTTCCACAGTGCTAACTTCTTAACTGCATCAGGTGCAGTAGGTGGAAGCGTTTCAAGATTTTCTTCACATACTTTAGGTGATCCTTTAGGAGTAAATTTTATAGGCTCCCACCCGTACTCTTCCATTCTCTCTACTATTTGTTTAGGAGAGCCTAAGTTAAATTCCTCATACCTTATGGTAGTATGATTACCTCCTAAGTATCTTAAATTCTCAATATGATTTAAACCAACTTTAGATATACTTCCATCCTTTTTACGTTTAACTACTATATCTTTAATTGGACGTACTTTAGGTTTAAAGAAACCTCTTATTTCTTTTTCTATTTTTTCATTTTTATTCTTTATTTCACAAAGTAATTGTATAGCTTTTTTAGTATCTAAAAGAAACCCATAGTATTGTTGTTTGTTTATTACTTGTCTTATCTTATGTTCAAGACTTATACTTCTCTTTGAAAATCCGTGACTTTCATAGGTGAGAAGATACTTGTAAACTTTGTGAGTAATTTTTACATCATTAATGCAATACTTTAGCATGTCTTCAGAATACTCTGAAAAGTCTGAAAAATTTATTTTTTTACAACCTGCTAGTTGAGCTAGATTATCTAACGAATGACCACCCTTACGATTAGGATTAAATAACTGTGACAGTATCAGCGTATCTACAATTTGTGATAGCTTGATATGTGTACCCCATAACCTATTTAAAACTGGAACGTCAAAAGACAGAAGATTGTGTCCGATGAACGTATCGTAATCTCTAATATAATTGGTAAATCCCACAGGTTCTCTAAAACTACGTATTTCATTTGTTTTGGTGTCCCTTGTTACAACAACCCATATTTTGTTAGCTTGTAACGAATCAGTTTCAATGTCAACTACGAGAGGCATTTCTGTCTTCCACTATCTTATCCAAGATAACTGACGCTTCATTTTTGCTGTAACCAAACTCAACCAGTATAGCATGAGCAGACCCGAATGTCAACTCTTTTTCTCTAAACTCTTCGATAGTTTTTTCTATCTTGTCAATGTTACTGGAAAGAGATTTGATATTCATTCGGGTTCTTGAATTTCTTTACTCTTTTTAATTAAGACGCGAGTTGTTTTATCTTTCTCTAGTAACTTCTTAGCCGCTCTATGATCAGCTAGTTCTTTAGAAAGTGTCTTTACGCGACTATTTAAATATTCTCTAATAACCGCTCTTTTAAGACGCTGTACAAGTGACGCATTCTCCTCTAGCCAGAGAAGTTCATTCTTTAATATTGTTATATGTACAAGACTACTCATTCGCTCTCTCCTTATTAATTTTGTTAGTCTCTATAATCTTACGTGACTGTTCCTTTGTTGGCTCATCACCATACATCCCCAGCCTGTCAGACACTATCTTGGAAAGAAGCCCAGACAATGCACAGTCAAGTGCGCTGTCCATAGTACCATGAGCAGCTTCTTCTCCTTTGTATATGTAATTACCAGTTGCTGGATCATAATTACAGTTAGCTATGATTAAAGCGTTAGCCCCTACTCCCCCTGCTACTAAAATAGCAACAACAGAAGAGAATATTATAATATATTTTTTATTCATCTGCACACTCCTCTAAAAAGTTACACACATCGTTTTCGTTAAATCCCATGTGCAACATATTACGTATAAACATTTCTGGTGTATCTTTTCCATATAAAAACATTTGGATGAAGCGTTCTACCTTCTTTTCCCAAAAGTATCTTTGTGAGATTATATTTATTTTGTTACTCCTTCTACAATAGAGAATATACCAAAAGCATACTAAGTGTAGTTCCCCATAGAAATCCTAATAAGAAATCATGCCAGTCAATCATTTTACCATCCCATAATTAATCGTGTTTCTTCTGGAACCTTTTCCATACTAAACGGTGGATCAAATGTTGTGATTATATCAATAGAATCAACATTCTCCACCTCACACGCTTTATGTATAGCATGAATAATTTCATCCGCAAATGGACACCAAGCACTTGTTAGTGTATGCGTAAGTTTAACTGATCCTTCTTTTTCATCAATATCAATATTATAAATAAGACCTAATTCATAAATGCTAACACTAGTAATTTCAGGATCATATACATTTTTTAAGTTATTTATAATTAGTTGCTTATCAATAGGTAGTATTTTATCCTTTTCTCTTTCTACTTTTTCTCTTAGCAGTTTTAGTTTCTCATAAGGTGTCATATCTTTTTACTCTTACTAGATAGATACCTTTGTCGATCACGTTCGTGCTTAACGGCTCTGTTTTTACCAGATAAGTACTTCGGTTCATTATTCTTGTTAAGCCATTCTTTAAATTTGTGTATCATTCTTTTTAAAAGAGTCATTCAAGTTTCTCCTTCTTTACCCATGTACAACAATCAAAACTAAATAAAGGTTCTGTTGTATAAGGTCTCCAGTTAATTAATATAGAATACAATAAAAGAATACAAACAAAAGATATGAGTGTCGCTTTTAGAATACTCCACCTCCTCCACTATCGATTATAGATTCAGCATAACACCACGGGCACATCTTATATTCATCGTGGTCTTTTTTTGTTATAGGACACCCACAAACAGTACATTCCTTTTGAGCATCCTTAATCTTCTGTAATTTTTTGTAGCTATTTTTCCAATCTTCTTCTGCGCTCATGGCATTTAATCCCAAACATTGTATCCGTTTTTAGGAACTCCCAAACGCTTTTTAGCATACTCCCTTACAAAGTTTTTATCAACTATCTCCATATTATCCTGTACGTACTCAAGTACAGCATCTTCGCTGTTTGCTCTTCCAGAAGAAATGGCATCATCAACCTGTTCTTCCATGTCCATCATCCAAGATTTAACCTTGCCCATTTTTCTTATCCAACTCCCATCTACTATAGCCCGTGTTAACAGATTTAATAAGATTATCAATTGACTTTTGTGATAAACTATGCATCTCATTGATAATATCATGAAGCTGATGTATTTTAGTATGTGCTTCATTAAGTTGCGTTTGTAGTTCCTTAACATTCATTTTAAGGATGTCCTCTTCCGTTAAGGGTTTTAAGGTATCTGACATTTCTGTTAGTATCTCCTCCGTTGTTCTAACACCAAGTTCGTCATACCAGCTAGACATTTTTGTTACCTTTCACTTCAGTTATTACCCAGAAATAAGGGTTACAATATTCTTTTCGTCTTATTCTTTTGTAACCATCAACCAACTCTGGCATAAACCGTTTTTCCCATACAACAGTTTTACCATCGTAAGGACGCACAACTTCTTCCTGTTCAACTACAGTCGGAGTATTGAAGTACGCTTTTTTCTTTTTGTTAACCATTAACTTATTACTTCTTTCTTTTTTGTTAACCATTAACTTAACTAATCACAGGATGTCCATCGTTCAGCATACATATTATGTATTACATCATCCTTATTAAATTCGTGAGTTCCCCACCCCTGTTCCACACCATCATAATCATATGGAATGGGATCAGAACATTTTGCACAATATCCTAGTTCATACCTGTTAAGGAAATCTTCTTTCCATTCATTTAGTTCGTTTACGTCATTCCCGTATAACGTGTATTTTAAAATAGCACCAACACCATTAGAATGTTTTCTGTAAAGTATAGTCACTTAATTCTCCCAAATTATTAAAGTGAAGGGGGAGAGGAATCGAACCTCTCACTACAGCAATCGACTTGCTGCTACCGCTTAGTCGATTTAGCCGATCAAGGCTTCACGGTATAAATTCACCAGACCCCTTCTTTTAACCATAGAAGATAAATAGCAACACGTTACATACCTGACTGGCAAGTTATCGTCCAGCTCCTCAGTATGACGCTTAAATGTCCTATCATTCTTAGTCACTACGGTTAAACTAATTTTCTTCATCAACAAATTCAACACGCATAGATTCATTTTTTTTACCAAAAACAGTAATTACAAGAGTACTGTTGTCTTTGTGAAACCGTATTTTACGATAAACAACACCAATAGGATCATCCAAATATTGAGGATTACCTACAGTAACTTTATCTAAGCCGTGCATATTAATGGTCATATTTGTATGGCTAAACGTCATCTTTTTCTCCGGTATCTTTGTCCTTAAAATACTCATCCAACTCATCTTTGATGTCGAATTGATCATCATCATAAGGTGACTTGTGGCGCTTTATTCGCTGTCGATATTTCGTTGTCGCTAAGTCTTTGGCAATGGGGTTGTACTTCCACTGCTTTTTGTTGTTAGTCACTTTCGTCTCCAAGTATGGGTACTATCCATATGGGGGATTGTATACACCACATACGCCTTTGTCAAGGGCTTGTCAAGTGGTGATGTCATCTTTTTTTTTGTTAGCTCCAAACTTTTGTTAGCTCCAAACTTTTGTTAGCCTCTAACTTTTGTTAGCTCGACACCCTACCCCCTCACTGTCATTACTGGGTCGTTTTCACGGTAGCGTTCAGCGGCTGGCTTGTCAACATCAGTAAGGAAACACTACAGATAATCCTTAACTAGAATGTTGTTAACAGCACTTGACAGGGGTTGTGGATTTGGTATAGTGGGCGCACCTTATAGGGGACAGCAAATGCGACAATTTCTTAAAGACGCCTTAGATTGCGAAGAGCTAGAATATCAGCTTGATTGTATTAGTACAGATGACAATTGTAAAATAGAAGAATATTCTGATGCTACAATTTTAGGAGAAGCACACTATTTGTTAGAAAAATACTCACAACCAGAATGGTTGCATCATGGACGTTTACTTGCAGGACTAGACGGTTTATGTGCACAGCTACAAGCACAAAAAGAAGTAGAGCAGCTAGAAAACTTTATAACTAAATGGGGCAACAAATTAGATGGGTTGTATGTGAAAGATGACTAAACAAAGCGAAACTTACCCAGAGATTGAATACGACAAGAAGACAACACGTTGCAGTGTTTGTAATTTTCTTATTCCTGTAAATACATGCAATAAAGAAAAGCTAGATTTTGTTTATTCTACTCTAGTTGAACATATCATAGCTGACGGAATATTCTCATATCATAACCAACAGTACGTTGATAAGATGAAAACTTCGCTAGAGTATGTCAGCGATTTACGCAAGGAGTCTGTTAACAATGTCTAAGTGGCGCGGCAAAATCTTAACATACGATAACGCTAAAACACCAAAGGGCGAAAAATACGGTTACAGTTCTTTTGTTATGTTTGGCTCACCACATAAATTAAGCGGACATAATGCTTGCGCTGGTAGCTCTGCCGGTTGTCGTGAATTGTGTATATTTTATGCTGGAATGGGTATATTTCCAAACGTACAACAAGCACGAATTAACCGCACTGTAATGTATTTTGAAGAACGGGAGAAGTTCTTACAGCTTGTTAACAGGGACATTATATCAGCGATTAAATGGTCAAAGAAAAATGATCTTATTCCGTGTTTTCGTCTAGATGGTACAACTGATATCGGAATAGCCAAACATTTTGTTAAAGATTACGCTGACATACAATTTTATGATTATACTAAATGTATGTCTCGCTTGAGAATGTCAGATAAATTTGTTAACTGGCACACAACATATTCGTTATCAGAAAATACAACCAGACGCCAATTTAACATTTTGTTAGACCGTAACACAAATATAGCCGTACCATTTCATAACGTACCGAAACCGGGAACATCCGTACTGGGAAGAAAAATTGTGTGCGGTGACGAAAGCGATTTAAGATTTCGTGACGGTACAAATAAAATAATTACACTATCAGTTAAGGGAAAAGGGAGGAAACGCAAACATCCATTCATATTAGATAATGCCAATGAGCTGTTGCGGCGGTTTGCGGCATAGTGTACAAGATACCGTATGCGCTCAATAGTGGGTGCAGTAAACGCAGGAGGATAGCGGCGCTGTAACCTGCGCAGCATGAAGAGAAAAACCGCTATCCGTTTTATAAAGGAGCATTTTATTATGCATGAAGTAGAATCTATGGCTTTCTTTGGTAAAGTACCTTGGCATGGTCTTGGCCATCAAATAACTAATGAGGAGGATCTGGTAGACGGGGTCGCATTTATGAAAGCGGCTGAACTAGATTGGACGGTGGATAAAATATCGCTGAAGTATGATAGTATCCTACAAAATCAAATCTATGATGAGAACGAGAAAGGAGTTCTAACACTAAACGAAAGACTACTTCAGTCGAATAACTTTATTAGTGGCAAAACAGTCAAGAACGAATATCACCTTATTCGAAGGGAAGACGGTGCGAAGTTGAGTACAATACCCGTCACCGATGAAGGTTACACCATTCGCCAGACTTCAGATATGTTTGCTGTTTTCGATCCGTTTTTGAAAAGTGGAGAAATGAAATTGCACACTGCTGGTTCTTTGTTCAATGGTCGCAAGGTCTGGGTATTAGCAGAGCTGCGAGAAGGCTTCAAATTACCGGGGGAGGATGTTGTAAATAATTTTCTATTATTCACTATCCATTTTTCTGGAAAGGATGCCAATACCGCAACATTTACGCCAATCAGAGTTGTTTGCGCTAATACTCTTCGCGCTGCTCTTAGAAAGGCACAACAAATGATAAGGGACAGCCACAAAGAACCGTTTGATGTTCAAAAAATGCAAGATGCTGTCCGAATGGTCAAACAAGAGGCAGAAGAATATGAAAAAGTTTGCGCTTTAATGGCTAGGTGTAATTTAAGTCCTGAACGAGTTTCCGAATTTTTCCGAAAGGTGTACAGTAAAGAGGAAAAAAGAGAAAACAAGAAAACTCACAAACTTGAAGACTGGCCAATTATAAATCGCGCCAATCTCTTGTTTAGAGGTCAGGATGTCCAAAAGAAAAAAGGAAGAAAAGAAATTGCTGAGGAGGAAAACAGAAAGTTAACGGAATACGTTGATTATTTAGAGGCAGGCGGAAAAAAGGAGGAGTTTGATTTAGATATCGCCACCCCTGTTTCTAATGACAATAATCCCGGTTGGAATTTGAAAAGCTCTGAAGGGACGCTTTGGGGTGCTGTTAATACAGTGGGATATATTGAGGATCACGTACCACAAAAAGGAAGCAGCGATATAGATAACCATATTAATCGGGTGTTCTATCCACAGCAAATAGACCGAAAGGAGAAAGCCCTGCAAGTGGCACAAGATTTCCTCTCACAAGAATCAATGATTGCAGCATAAATGGAAGGTCCAATACTCTTGGTATGGAAATGCTGTATGATAGTCGCAGTAATTTCTGTAATAATTATTCTGTTCTAAATTGTAGCTTGTGAAGAATGACGGCGGCGGTTTATACTGTCGCCGTTATCTTTTCATGAAAGGAAAAACGACTATGAAATGTGTATTGTGCAAACAGGAAATAAGAAAAGACCCATTGACGCAATGGGATCAAGGCAACAATGCCGAACCACTTGCAGAAGGTCGCTGTTGCGATAACTGCAACCATGACGTATTGGCTGCGCAAATCTTAAACGCTGCCTATCGTTCTGGGTATAAACTGACTGGTAAAATACGGGAGGCTGAATAGATGTCTGCATTGAAATGGCTACACGAACGGCGGAACAAAAATACTGCGCCGTATTTTGAGGAGGTACTAGATACAAAATATCCTGATACCGAATTTGCTGAGATGGATGGCGCTGTAGCATTCTCGATCGCCATTAAGGAGCACGTACTATCCAGCAACCAGACCGCGATAAACTGGGCAGGCTATTACATGTTCATGTATGCAGAGCGCGTATGGCATGAGGATAATGACGGGGCAGAGTGGCGCACCCGTCTAAACTTCAAACATCTGGACACGCGCAACTATCTGCGCTGTACCGTCAATGCCATATTTCTTAAGCCTGATGAGACTGCGACCATAGTCGATGATGTCGAGTATGTGCACAAGTCGCCCACCAGTGAGGATGACACGATAACAACATAACAGGCTGGCTTGTCTGGCTTATCAGTTTAGAACTTGTGGCGGGTTTGTATAAATTACAGCCCGCCATATTCTTTCCTGAAACTGAACAGCCCTCAATATTTTGTTGGACCTATCGCGTGCGTGCGCGCATGTGTCATGTGACGTGCAGTAGGATACACCACCAGTACAGCGAATATAGGCATAATCTGGATCGACGGGAGAGGTCAGAAACTAGCGGAAAACTGCCCATAACCCGATTTGGTCATAGTATAGATAGTCGGTTCTATGTTGTGTTAATAATGTCACAATAAAAAACATATATAAATCAATGGGTTGGGGTTGCATGGGCCACCCGCCCCCCCGCGTATGAATATACGCAATACCGACAGAAAATGTGTATTTTTAAAGCGTATGATAATAAATAAAAAACAACCTATATTTGCTGACCCAAAAGTCCCTCATATATTTGCTGTGTCTAATTAGTCCATCATATATTCGCTGTATCTAATTAGTACTACCCTATCTACACATATAACCCTTAACCGTATATATACTATTATACAGGTAAAAACTGATTTTGTCAAGTCTTTTTTTTATTTATTTTTTATCAGCAAATATAGCAAATGTAACCCATTGAAAAGGTTAGCAAATAAGGGGCAATGTAAATTTCTTAGTCACTGCAAATATTTTTTTTTAAAATTGGGAAACGTAAAAATTTACATCGTCGTTTATTTGCTAATACTTTCAAAGACTTAACTTTACACTTTTTTATTTTTTATTTTTTTGAAAAAAACACTTGACAAAATGCGATTTTACCCCTATAATAGTAGTAGAGGCTGGAAAAATATCCACTTCCTCACATGATGAAAAAACCTTTTGTTAGTGAAGATATTACCCATCCTCCTTTTATTTATAATGAAAAAGCGAATATACTATGAACGTACCGGCCAAGCGCGAACTGACAGATAAGCAAAAAACTTTTTTAGATAATCTACTTATAAATGGTGGAAATATTACGCAAGCAGTTAAGGAAGCCGGTTATCATCCCGGTTCTCGCGGAGGGCTGGTACGTTCCCTAAAGCAAGAAATCATAGATCACACTCGCAACCATCTTATAGGTTCTTCCGTGAAAGCAGCTAATCGCATATCTGAAGCGTTAGATGCAGACGGTTCTATTCCTTCATCACAGATGGATACGCGGCTGAAGGCAGCAAATGATATCTTAGATCGTGTTGGTGTATCTAAACGACAGGAAGTCGAGCATACCGGAGAGGTCATGCACGGCATCGTATTGCTTCCTGCAAAGCAACCAATGAAGGAAATAACCGTAGAGGGATAATGGAAGATGGCAGAGAAGAAGAACGAAAGATTTGGAGCGCAGTTCCATACTGAGCTTGATCCAGAAGGTGAAACTATAGAAGAATGGGCAAAACGTAAAAGACAGCGAAAGAAAGAACTTCGGGCAGGTCAGCCTAAATGGTTAAGAAAGAAGATGGAAAAGCAAGATCGTAATCCTTTTGCAAATGAAATGAAATATCCTGATCCTAGGAAATTTTCTGGGCCAGAACTAACAGCGCCGGGAAGTGAATATAAAGAACCAAGAAAAAGGAGAGCCAAAGGCGGCTCTGTTGGTGGCCCGAAGCGTAAAGGGTATGCAAACGGCGGTAGTGTTCGCGCTGCAAAGTTCTAATAAGGAATATCGGTATGATTGGCAGAAAGAAGAAGACTGGAGATGCTCGTAAAGCTCCTAAACCACAGCCGTATCATCAGGATACAAGTACTCATAAAAGGTTTGTTCCTAAATATCGTCTTAAAAAGTATGCTAATCATGTACGTCCCGCTGCTGACTGGCCGAAAGATTGGGAACAACAGTGAGTTACGTGCAGCACGGTTCTAAAGAGAGACAGCGAATATGACAAAAGCTATATCTAATAAAGATTATGAAATGCTTAAGAAGCCTTTAGGTAGAGTTAAGAAGAAAAAATCAATACCTGCTGAAGTAACTGGACCAGAATTATCAGTCCCACCAACAGAACTGTTTAGGACGAAAGATAAATCTTTTAAAGATTTCTTGAATAAAAAACTAAAAGCTGATTTTAAAAGAGCTGATACATGGAAAAGAAAAGGGCCATATAAACCAAAGAAAAAAGCCGAAGGTGGTTCCGTTAAGAAATACGCTAATGGTGGAAGTGTACGTGCAGCACGGTTCTAAATGGCACGGCCTAAATTAAAAGATGGAGAGCGGGGTAATTATAATGTATCCCGCAAGGAGCAAAAAAAGCGTACTATTCAAAAACGCTTAAATTCTCAAAGACGAACACTTGAGAAAGAATCTAAAAAAGTTAGAACAAGAAGAGAGAAGATAAAACAGAATGAAGAACGTCTTAAAGTACTTAAAAATGGTGGTGTCACTTCCGATGAAAGTTTGGGCGTGGTTCTTGAAGATAACCAAGAACTCGTGTTCTCTCCTAATGCGGGGCCTCAAACTGACTTCTTAGCAGCACCTGAAAAAGAAGTATTGTATGGTGGTGCTGCCGGTGGCGGAAAAAGTTATGCGATGCTTGTTGATCTTCTACGGTATGCGAATAATCGCAATCACAGAGCATTGTTGCTACGTAGAACACTTGCAGAGTTAACAGAGCTTGTCGATCAAAGCAAGAAACTATATTTACACGCTTTTCCGAAAGCACGGTTTAAAGAATCGACTAAGACATGGGAGTTTCCAAGCGGTGCAACAGCACTCTTTAGTTATGTTGATAAAGATGATGATGTGTATCGCTATCAAGGACAATCGTTCACATGGATAGGAATTGACGAATTAGGCCACTACCCGTCACCATACGTGTGGAACTACCTACGATCACGTTTACGGACAGCAGATAGCTCTATAGATACGTATATGAGAGCGACAGCCAATCCCGGTGGTGTTGGTGGCTGGTGGATCAAGAAGATGTTTATTGATCCTAATCCTCCAAATGAGCCGTTTTGGGCCACAGACATTGATACAAATAAACCGCTAGTCTACGGTCCAAATCATGCAGATGCGGGAGAGCCGCTGTTTCATCGTAAGTTTATTCCTGCACGGCTAACAGATAATCCGTATCTTATGATTACGGGTGAATACGAAGCGATGCTCTATTCTCTGCCAGAGGTTGAGCGAAGAAGGCTACTAGAAGGCGACTGGGATGTAGCAGAAGGTGCTGCATTTAGTGAGTTTAATAGAGAGGTTCACGTTGTTGATCCGTTTGAAGTTCCCGAAGGTTGGGCAAGGATAAGGGCGGGAGACTATGGATATAGTTCTCCTAGTTGTATTCTTTGGGGCGCAGTTGATTGGGACGGGAACTTATGGATATATCGGGAATTATACATTAAAGGGTATACAGGCGAAGCATTAGCACAGTTAATCCGTGAAATGGATCGGAAAGATACGAGAATGTCAATCTCTGTTCTTGATAAATCGTGTTGGAACCGTACTGGATTAGGGCCATCTATAGCAGAAACGATGATACGTCAAGGAGTACGGTGGATTCCATCCGATTCAAATAGAATGTCAGGTAAGATAGAAGTACACAGAAGGCTTGCTATGAATGATTATGGAGAACCGCGACTACGAATTTTCTCCACATGCACAAATCTTGTTCGTACTCTTCCTACAATACCTTTATCTAAGACGAACAGCGAAGATGTCGATACAAAGTCAGATGATCATGCGTATGACGCACTACGATATATGTGTATGACTAGACAGGTTTCTACACCACAAGCAGCTATTTTTAGGAATATGCATCATAGGCCACCAGAGCTTACGGATGCTACATTTGGGTACTAAATAGTATGGTACGCGATCCAAATACACGTTTGTATCATAAAAATCCATTTATAAAAAGGGCTTTAGATGAGCGAGAAAGACGCTATCAAGACAAAATGGATTATGACGATTTTCTTAGTTGGCTAAGAACTCCAGATGGACAAGAATTTTTAGAAGAACAAGTTCATATAAGTGGTTGGTTAGATACACCTGATGGAAAGGTATGGTTAGATTCAGATGATGGAAGGAATTGGAGCAGAACTACACAACAAGGAGAAGAGTATCATCGACTTCGTAGTACCAGAAAAGCAAGACAAAAATATAAACTTGGTAATCCATTATATGATTTATATGAAAAAAAAGAGGAACAAGAAAGATCAACTAGTAAAGAAATAGATCTATTAACAGAAGAAGAAAAACGAGAATTAATTTTACGAACCAGACCAACCAAACAAAAATTAACTGTATGGAGAGAATCTGACCAAGCTAATGCTCTTGAAAGTTTTAGTGGATCAGGTAAATCTATTTTTGAAATCCGTGAAGAGGGTGTTAAGGGTAGACCAGCGGGTAAACTTCCTACCATATCAACACAAGGAGAGGCTGTTGTAGCAAGAAGGCATGGTGGTGGAAGGTCTCTTGATCCTATGCATCCGCGTGAAATAATAAATAAAATAAGAGGTAAATGGGGTAAGGTTCTTCCTAAACCATTAACTATAGGAGAAAGTGATAAACTACATGAAGGTATGAAGGCAAGAGTTTTAGAAGACAAAAAGTTTGCATTAAATCGTGAGAAAATATTAGAATACGTAAGATCATTTGAATCTTCATCCGAAAATTGGGAAGATACACCATTTGGTAAAGAAATACTGGAGTATATTAGACCTGAACTTAAAGGTTTAAGTGTTAGAACTAAAGATGGAGTTGTTGAAATATTAAAAGCTTGGCGAGATAGGCCGGGAATAGGGCATAATCAACCTCCTGAAGGTCAACTTATAGAAGGTGAAATTGATCAATCAAAATGGGCAGAACAACCAAAAAAGCCTAGTACAGAATTACCGACAGAAGGTAAGGACTTAGTTAATGCTAGTAATTATTATAATGTTGAAGCAAATAGAATTTTTAAGGGAACAAAAGGACCAAAGTTAAGAAAGACAGGTTGGATGCAAGGTCAAGAACACCCTGTTTACGACTTCTTTGAATATAATGCGTCTAAAGCACAAGCTATATTTGATTT
>Ga0208449_1000392_pt1 | contig 32110 bp, 34 predicted proteins | sample MalvireepMed_s17_FD_184247 | JGI IMG/M metagenome (GOLD analysis project Ga0208449, IMG submission 184247) | Marine viral communities from the Global Malaspina Expedition - Malaspina viral metaG DeepMed_s17 (SPAdes) (version 2) | ecosystem: Environmental > Aquatic > Marine > Oceanic | place...
ATATGGACGGGGCTGGATCTGGCGCGGCGGTAATAGATGCGTTATCTAATCTGCAATTAGCCACTATAACAGCGTCCGGTGATATTACTTCCAGTGGCACGTTTAATGCTTTAGGCGACACTGCGGCTAGCGACAAAGCTGCCATGGGGTATACTTCTGCCGAGGGCCTTATCCTCACAGGCCAAGGCTCGACCAACGACGTAACGATCAAGAATGACGCCGATGCCGACGTTATTACCATTGCGACGGGTGCGACGAACGTCGATGTGGTTGGAGACTTAACGGCGGCTACGCTCAATGCGGACGGTGACACTTCCGCCAGTGACAATGCAGCTATCGGTTATACAAGTGCCGAAGGCATTATTATTACGGGGCAGGGCTCGACCAACGATATTACGCTCAAGAATGATGCGGACGGAGAAGTCTGTGGCGTTCCCACGGGGACGGATGACTTGCGTTTTCCCGACGATGCAAAAGCGGAGTGGGGGACGGGTGGTGACCTACAGATTTATCACGATGCGTCGAATAGCTACATAACCGACAACGGGACTGGCAATCTTAAAATAGGAAGCGGCAATCAGGTTGATATTCTCGGAACTGCCGAGACGCTCGCCACCTTTGTCGATGATGGTGCCGTTAGCCTATATCACAATGATGGTGTGAAAATTGCTACGACAGCTACCGGGATTCAGGTAACCGGGACAGCCCTTGCTACAACCGACACAGATACAAGTAATACAGGTGATGTAACACTTGATTTTCAGACGAATCAGAACTTCGTTTTGACCTTCACAGGTAATGTAACTCTTGTTAACCCTTCAACGGAACAGGTTGGTCAAAGCGGAATAATTGTTTGTATTCAAGACGGGACTGGGTCCAGAACCCTCAGTCTGGGCACGGACTATGAGACCGCTGGGGCGGCTGGAATAACTCTCAGCACCGCTGCCGATGCTGTCGATATAATTCCGTACTTTGTCCAAAGCGCCTCGAACATACTTCTCGGAGCGGTGCAGAAGGCTTTCGCATAATGGTTTTAAGTAACGCACAATGGTTCACAGCACCCAGTACCCCGGCAACACTTGTATTTAATGAGGTGTTGACTAGCACGTCAGCTTCAACGCACACATTTACGGGTGTGGATTTTGGTACGGCGGCTGCTGACAGACGTATCTTAATCGGTATTAGTGTCAACTCAAGTCAAGACCCAACCTCTTTTTCAGGAACGATTGGCGGGGTGGCTGTTTTCCTTGTGGCGGGGTTGCAGGTAACTGGGGGTCAAGCTGCGGCTTTGATGATGGCTAATGTTCCGACAGGAACTTCTGGAACGGTTTACATAAGCCACAATACCGGCTCCGTTGCTGTCGGTGTCTGGTCATTATATGATGCGGCACCGGGGGTCTATGATTCAGCTACTGATGACTCAGACAATGAGGCTAATACGTCGGGAACTCTCGACGTTCCGGCGAGTGGGATTGCGTTCGGGATCGCTAGTACAGGGTCTGGTGCTACTAACACTTTCGCATGGACGGGTGCTACGGAAAATTATGACAGTGCCACTGGTCAGAATTATATCAACGGGTCGGGTGCATCGGTTGAAGTTCCAGCGGGGGATTCGTCTTTAACCTTAACAGCTGCAAGAACCGGTGGTTCCGGCGACACTTGGTTTGCTGGCGCATTTGCATCCTTTGGGCCGATAGGTGATTGGGTGGTGGTAGTTCCCGGTGAATGGTCTGGTAAAACAGGTAATTTCACCCTTTCAAGTAACGATGCAGTTGGGAGTGCGGCTGCGGATCAGGCGGTAAGATACGATATTGCCTTTGATGGTGATTTCACGCTTGAAGGAAATACTGTCGGTGGTACTGGCAACAATCAGTTTGGAGTTTATGCTACATCAGAAGATGCTAGTTTTAATGAGGACTGTCCTTCTCTGGATATTGGCGTTACTAACCGTTGGGATATTTCAGCCTCTCCCATGAACTCAATGTCTTTCGATGGTACAAGAGAGAACACCTGCACAGCACTTGCAGACGGAGACTACTGGCAAATAAAAAGGGTTGGCAGTACCTTCTCATTCGCACTCGACAATACCACCCAGAACGGCACTTCTCTTGTTGATCAGGGAGATTGGACTACAACTTCATCCACTGAAGTTCGTTTTGATGTTGTTTGTGGTAGAGCCGATGCAGGTTGTAAGAATCTTAAATATACAAATTAAAGGTGAGATAAATGGCAACGATACTTAGACACGCGGCGACGGGCCAGACGCTTCGCGCAGGTAGGGGGTGGAAGGACGAGAACGGTATCCAGCATCCGCCAAACTGGAACATCTGGTCCGCCGAGGAGAAGACTGCAGCTGGCATCACCGAGATAGTGCAGGCGAGTCCTCCAGATTCAAGGCTGTATACGTGGTCGTATAATGCGGATGGCACCATCAACAAGACAGCCAAGGCTCTGGCCGATAGCGGTTCGGGAGACACCTTGGTCCTTGGCGTTAAATCCAATTTGAAGCAGGCCGTGAACAGCCAGCAAGGTTCGTTACTCGATCAAACCGACTGGTACATCATTCGCAAGGCCGATAACGCGACGGCAATCCCCTCGAATATCCAGACATGGCGCGATGCAATCCGCACTAAAGGCGATGCGATGAAGTCGGCCATTGACGGCGCAGCGGACACGGACGCCGTCGCAGCTTTGTTCGTGGTGTATGAAGAAGACGGCGAGACGATAAAATCCGGCATCCTTTATGATTGGCCCGAGTTGGGGACGTAAATGCCTCTCTCCAAGATCACCTTTCGTCCCGGTGTCAACCGCGAGACGACCTCCTATGGTGATGAGAATGGCTGGTATAATTCCGACCTGATCCGTTTCCGAAAGGGGCGTCCCGAGAAGATGGGCGGCTGGGAACGGTTAAGCAGCAACACCATAGAGGGGACCGGAAGGTCCCTTCACGTATGGGCCGCGCTTGACGGCTCCAAGTACATGGGCCTCGGTACGGAAACCAAGTTCTATATCGAGGAAGGCGGCGGTTATAACGACGTAACGCCGATCCGGGCTACGACCACCCTCGGGGCCAATCCTCTCAAGACCGGGTCCGCTTCCAGCGGCATATTGACCGTGACGGCACCATCCCACGGTGCGGTGGACAACGACTTCGTCACGTTTTCCGGCGCTACGACCACGGACGGCGTCACCGCTGCACAGATCAATACGGAATTCCAGCTTACGCTTATCGACTCCAACAGCTATACCGTGACGACGGAAGGCTCGGCATCTTCCGGCGATACGGCGGGCGGCGGCTCTGCGGTCGTGGCGGAATACCAGATCAATACGGGGTTGAACACGGTCGTGACCGGAACGGGCTTCGGTGCGGGGACCTGGGGCGGTCTTACGTCTACCTATTCCCAGACGACGCTTAACGATAGCGGCGGGATAAGCGACTCGGACACCTCGTTCACGTTGACGAGCGCATCCGATTTCGAGACGGCCTCGACAACCACCGGAGCCAACCTCACGGCTTCCAGTTCCTCCATAGCAGCCGCCAATTCCAGTGCTTTCCCCAGCAAGGGAACGATCCTGATTGGTAGCGAGAAAATCCGCTACGGCACGAACGCGTCCAACGTCTTTGGCGAACTCACCCGTGGCGAAGACGGGACGACCGCCGCCAGTTCATCAAGCGGCGCGGCCATTACCTTCGTCGGGTTGATGCTGATCGAAGACGAGCTTATCCAGTATACGGGGAAGTCCACCAATCTGATCAACGCGGGCGTTGTTCGCGGGGTGCGGGGGACGACCGCCGCAGCCCATGCAGATGGCTTGGCTGTCAAGGAAGCGAACGCCTTCGTCGGATGGGGAGAATCCTCCACCACTGCCGCCGAGACGGGTTCCAACATCCGGTTGTACACGCAGGACAACTGGGGTGAGGACCTCATCTTCAACGTCTACGACGGTGCTCCGTATTACTGGGATAAGACCCTTGGCCTTGGAGCGCGGGCCACCACCTTTGCCTCGCAGACCGGCGCTTCGGATGCACCGACGATAACGCGAAGGATCATGGTATCCGGCGCGGATCGCCACGTCGTCTGTTTTGGATGCAATCCGATCAACGAGACCGACCAGGATCTGCTCATGGTGCGCTGGTCCGATCAGGAAGACCCTGTAGACTGGACCCCGACCGCGACCAACACGGCGGGTTCCCAGCGGATTTCGTCCGGTTCCGAGATCATATCGGCCCAGAAAACGCGTCAGGAGATGCTCATCTGGACCGACACCTCCCTTCACGCCATGCGTTTTACCGGGCCTCCCTTTACGTTCGGCATTTCGATGCTGGCGAACAACGTCTCGATCCTCGGTCCCAACGCCGTCACCACCGTGGGCGACAAGGTATTCTGGATGGACCGTGAGAACTTCTACGTCTACACGGGCCGTGTACAGGTGATCCCCTGCACCCTTCTGCGCTACGTGTTTGACGACATCAATCTCGACCAGAGCTTCAAGTGCTTTGCGGCGTCAAACAAGATGTTCGACGAAGTGTTCTGGTTCTATCCCACTTCCGACAGCGACGAGATCGACCGCTACGTCAAGTTCAACTTCACGGAAAACACCTGGGATCTGGGATCACTCTCCAGAACGGCATGGGTGGACTACGGCATCCATGACAATCCGCGTGGCTCCGGGGCCGTCAGTAGCGTGAACTACATCTACATCCACGAACTCGGGCAGAACAACGACGGCTCGGCCATGACGGCTTTCATCGAGTCGGCGGATTTCGACCTTGGCGATGGCGACCACTTCATGTTCATGAGCCGCGTGGTTCCCGACATCTCCATAACGGATACGAGCGGGGATTCGTCAGGAACCGTGGACTACATCGTCAAGACGCGGAACTATCCCGGTGACTCCCTTACCACGAACTCGACCAATTCCGTGACGCCGACGACACAGCAGTCTTTTGTACGGGCGAGATCCCGCCAAGCCGTCATGAGAATCCAGAGCGCCTCGACCGACCTGGCGTGGACCCTGGGCGATCTTCGTCTCGATCTTCGCCCTGACGGGAGACGCTGATGGCAAAGCTACTGGACCACAGTATGCCCATGGCGCCTGACGATTACGAGGCGGACACTTTCGTTCGCATCCTCCGGGATCTCGAGATGGCGCTGACGAAGATGGACTTCCCGGACATAGTCAGTGGTAAGGACGACACCAACGGCGTTAGCTGGTTTATGGAATAATGGCTTCTGCGTACAAAAACATAGCTGCTCTGGTGGGCGCGACGGGTGACGTGACCATTTACACCTGTCCAACGGCCACGGAAGCCATTGTAAAAAACCTCAATTTGTATAATAGTCACTCCGGTACGATAGTAGTGTATCCGAAGATAACCGACAGTTCCGCGTCCGTGACGGTTACGCTGGGAAAAGACAGCATCGGAACTCTCGCAGATACGTCTCTCGCTGGCCCTTTCGTACTCGAGGCCAGTGATACGCTCATATTAAATTGTGACACGGCATCGAAGATTTATGCCTTCGCGAGCGTTCTGGAGATATCCTGATGTACTCATCCCCCAAATATAGTGGTGAACCGACTGCCCAGGCTCTGGCCACCGGGCTGGCGACACTGGGCCGTTACGGCGACGACTACATGGTCCATGCGTCGGAAGGGGAAACCATCATTCCGGGGGAGATATTTGAGGCCAACCCCCGTCTGAAGCAGGATCTCTTCCGCCAGATGACGATGATGGGGATCGAGGACCCCAATCGTTACGTCGTTGGCAACTCTCTTAATTCCCTGAACCCGATCACCGGACAACCGGAATTCTTCTTCAAGAAGATATGGCGGGCCGCGAAGAAGGTCCTCAAGAAAGCCGCTCCCGTTCTCGCGCCGATTGTCGGCAATTTAATTGCACCGGGTATCGGCGGCATCATTGCATCGGCCCTGACCACCAAACTTATGGGAGGGTCGTGGGGCGATGCGCTGAAGTCGGGTGCGCTTAGTTGGGCTGGCCAAGGCTTGGTGGGTGGTATTGGTGGACTTGGAGGGGAAGGATTTATGTCCGGAGTGGGCAAGGGCCTGATGTCTCCAGTAGATGCCGTAGGTGGTTTGTTTAGTGGGGGCGTTCAAAGTCCCCTTTCTCAAGGTATTTTTGGTCCCCGCGGAATAGACCTTCTTCCATCATCGTGGAGTGGAGGATCTGCTGGCGCAGAGGCACTTAAACAAAGTGGATCCATGAGTCTTTTCCCAATGTATCAAGATGCCGACGCTCTTGGGGCAGCGGGTGTTCGCATGAGTCCTAGTGGTCAATTAGCCCCGACAGCGCGAAGCGTTGGACAAAGTCTTGCAGTACCTCAAGGTGGACAGACAGCGGAAAATATTTCTTCTGCGTGGGATTTTCAGCCTTCAGAGGCGATGATTCCGGAAGAATATACACCTATGGCGAGTGGTTTGGGTTTTGAATCAGGTGAATGGACCCCGGCGGCTCGCGTGGCACCAGCAGTAAGTGCGCCTGAATACGACTATTTTAATCGGCTAGAGGTATCTCCACCCCGTCTTCCAACCGCATCAGAGTTTGCTACTCCAGCATACAATCAGAGCATAGATTCCGCTCATGTGGAAGCAGATAAACTCATCGCTGCTGGCGATTTGGCAGAAGCGCAGAGAGGGACCTATGTTAATGCTAGGGCGATTGAAGGCAAGAATCCGCTAGTGGCTACGCAAGTGGCAACAGAGACGGCGACAATAGAGCCAATAACAAAACCATGGACAGCGGAAGCGGTAGCCGCTCGCCAAACGGATACTCCTTCTGCTAAAGGCACAGCAAAAGAGTTGTCGATGATGGAAAACATAACGGGCAAAGTGCTGGCTGGGGGTGTTCCTGCTGCTCTGGCACTTGTCATGACAGAAGAGGAAAAAGAGAAGGCTGCGTCTCTTCCAGAAGGCAGTCAGGAACGGGAAGCGTATACCGCTTGGCAGAAATTGGACAGAACCTCTGACGAAGCACGTAGGCTCTACGGAATATGGATGGGGCCACCAGTGCATTCAGCCAAAAATCTCGCTAAAATTGCAGGCATCACAGAAGAGCAGGCGTGGCAACAACCGCAATTCATCTATGGTCCGCGTAATGTTCAATCCGCACCCAACCTCTTAAATATTCTTAAAAAGCCCGGTCTAGCAGGTGAATGGAGTGCCCCGACCGCTCTTGGCGCTCGCGGCGGCGAGGTCGTTGGTCCCGGTTCAGGGACCTCCGACAGCATTCCCGCCAGACTTTCGGATGGTGAGTTTGTCATGACGGCGGATGCCGTGCGGAATGCAGGCAATGGTAATCGTAATCTTGGAGCGGCCCGAATGTATGACATGATGTCACGATTCGAGAGGATGGGATAATGGCTGACGTAACAACAACAGAATCAATCGTTCGCCAAGCCCCGTATCTCGAGGACTTCCAGAAGCGCATTCTCGAGGCCGGATTCGCTCGCGGGGAAACCCCCGTCGATATTCCGGCCATTCAGGTCGCCGGTCTGGACCCACTTTCGCAGCAAGCGGCCACGGTCGGTGCGGGCATCGGCCAGTACCAGCCTTATCTGACGACGGGCGCCGAGACGTTAGGAACGGGATTGGCGGCTCTCCAGCAAGGCGCCGCGGGCGCCCCGGCCCTTTTCGCGCAGGCGGCGCAGCAAGCAGCGGGCGCCGCGGGCCAGTACGATCCCACATCGGCTGCGGCGTTCATGGACCCCTATCAACAGGCCGTCACGCAAGAGGCTCTGGCCGAGTACCAGCGGCAGGCTGACATACAGCAGAACCAGCTGGCCGCACAGGCGGTGCAAGGTGGCGCTTTCGGTGGTGGCCGATACGGCATAGCACAGGGAGAACTCGGACGAGGGCTCGCGGACATCCAGAGCCGCCGCATCTTCGAGGACCTGTCCCGTAATTTCAATCAGGCCCAGAACGCGGCACAGACGGCCTTCGAGGCCCAGCAGAAACGACAGCAGGGCGTGGCCCAGCTACTCGGTCAGGTTGGCGTGGGGCAGACGCAGGCGGCAACCCAGCTGGGCGCCGGGATCGGCACGTTCGGCACGCAACAGGCCAATCTTGCCGGCATGGGTCAGGGGCTGGTGGGCCAGGAAGCGCAACTCCTTTCGCAACTCGGCGCGACCCAGCAGACACAGGCCCAGAGGGAACTCGACGCAGCGCGACAGACACAGTTGCAACAGGCTTACGAACCCTTCCAGAGAATCAGTTACATGAGCGATATCTTCAAACCTTCCATTGGATCGGCGGGCACGACTCTCGGCACACAGGTAGCCCCCTCACCAAGTCCGATATCCCAGGCAATTGGCGCCGGTATCGCCGGACTGGGTATCAACAAGTCACTGGGGAATCCGTTTGGTAAGATGGTGCAAGGATGGGATTGGTTTAATTAGAATGAGAAACCTGAAGACACGGCCCATAAGATCGGTTCTGGCACGGCGTAGAATGTTCGCCAACGGCGGCATGATGGCCCCGAACATCGCACCACAGCAGGGTCCAGCCGGCATCCTCGCATCTTCCCAGCCGTTGATGCAGGCCGCAGGGCGGTCCTTTGTCGATAGCATGACGCAAGACGCCGTCAACCCCATGGGCGGCGGTACGCTGGCCATGGCGGAAGGTGGGGTGGCGAGGTTCCAGGATGGTGGCTCCAATTCTCAACGCATTCAATTGGGTCTGGGCGCCGCCCCTGAAGCGATAGAAAGAAGATATCTAGCTACTCCGAGGGAAAGGTCCCAAGAGATATTTCCCTATGAATCTGGTTTAACGGGCGGTTTTATCGGTCCCCAGCCTTTACTAAAAGAAGACCGAACTCCAAGGAGTCCGCTTGAAAAATTTGTACGCTCCCCACTTCAAGCCATAGACCAACTGGGCAGAATTTTATCCCAAGGTAATGCAATTGCTGGAAGAGCAATAGAGGACTTTGGCCAAACAGTAATTACTACCCAGCATCCAGACGTTGATCATTTTACGCATTTCAGTCAGATCAGAGTAGTGAACCAACTTTTAAGACGCATGCCTCGCATTAAGGGAGTCCATCCTAATCAAATTGCAGAGGAGATACATGCTGCGGCTAAAGAGTTACAGGCAAATGACCCAACTATCTCAGGGGAGAACTTGGCAGAACAAATTTCAGAACGGGTGTATGGAAAATACGAAGCGGAGTTAGGTTTTGCACAAGTTGATATGCCGGCTTTTGTAGAAGCTGAAGAAGCCATGGGAGGAATTGATACGGCGGAACCTCCCGCAGAAATAGAACCCGGTGGGGATATTGACCTTGGGCTGGCGACCCCAGACGAGATATATGATTACACTGAAACAGGGGTGTCAGCGCCAGAACCAGAACCCGAACCAGAGTCAGCTGACGCTTTGGACAGAGAGGCGATGTTAGAAGATACCTTTATTGGGATAGGGGAGGTTCCTTTCCGGGAGTCCGCAGATTACGGCACGCTGACCAAATATCTCGCGGGTGGCGGTCAAGAAGATGCTCCTGCCGCCGTTGTCAACAAGGCAGCGGACGATATCTTTGCGACGGCGTTGAACGCGGCGAAAGGCAAAACATTTGACGCCGAAGCTCTCAAGACGGAGATTGACGCCCTTCTTCCCAAGACCAAAGACGATCCTGAAATGGAGGGCCTTTTGATTGCTATGATGGGCGCAGCCATTATGGGCGGTGAAAGTTCAAATGCCTGGACTAATATCGGGAAAGGTGTCGAAAAAGCTCTACCTGCCTTGATTAATTTTAAAGGGAAGCAGGCCGAAGCTGAACGTGCTCGCGACATGGCGGTAGCCAAGCTTGCTATTGGAACAAAACTATCGAGAGAGACCGAAAATATAGCCAACATAAGGGGTATCGAGAGAGAACAACGAGCAGCGACTAATGCGGAACGTGTTGCGGCCCGGGCGGAAGCGGCTGCTATTCGTAAAGAAAATCGAAAAACAAAGATGTATACTGTTCTTAAACCCGCAACTATTTCCTTGAATGAAATTGATCCCGAAGCGGCCGAAGGCGAAATGTTTACAATTCCGGCCCTATTTTCCATTCCCTTGAACGAGGCTTCCGCGAAACGGCTTTCGGGTCTGGGTGTTTCGATATCGTCGGATGTCAAAATAGATTATGACGATATTGTGGAGGCTAATACAAAAGTTAGTGGTATTAGCGGAATGACTTCTAAACAAATAAACGATTTGACTAAAAATGAGAAGATGACCGTGTTCAAATTTGGTACTGCGCCTGGAGCACAAATTTATTTCCGTACTCCAAAAGAATACGGAGTGCAGACGCGCCTGGCAACGGAAGATATGATGCAGCCGGGAATGTGGAAAAAATTATATTCTGCTTATAGAACTTATCAAGACCCGCTCTTGGTTTTGTACGGCAGATTCGATACTTTGAAGCAATATGTTAATCCTGATGGCTCATTGAGTGAGGATGGAAAGTCAAAAGTAACGGGTTATAATGTTATAAAAGAAAGGATAGGAGATAAATTAACAGGTATGGGCTTCGGTTGGTCAAAAAACCTTGGTAAAGCACTGCTTGGTGGCAAGGACCAATCAACGATGAGTAAATTTGAAGCAGAGGCAAGAATCGTTTTAGCGCAGATTGCGCCTCTTTATCTAGGGGAAAGCGGCAGAACAATTTCTGATGCTGATCGAATCAGGGTAGCTTTGGCTTTGGGATTTAAGGTAGATCAAGATTTAGCGGGACAAACGAATCCCATACTTAAAATAACTGGTTTCGATGATACCTTTTTTACTAATCCCAACGCCATTGAAAATGCTTTAAACAAAACACAAAGCATTGTGAGAAAATACATTGACCAAGGGAACAATGAAATGGCGGGATACTTAAATCAATTCTCCAGACTGTTAGACAAAGATCCCGAGTTAAAGCGGCAAATCAAACGCCCAACTCTTGGTGATCCTTTGGTCTTCAACGCTACCATATAAAAGGTCATGTAATGGGTGTTGTCAGAATAAAAGTTCCTCAAGGGATTGCTACAGTTACGATTGCAGGGGATGTCCCTACCCCCGAGGAAATGGAACGGGTGCGTAAGCACTTCTCTGCTGATGCTCCTTCTATTGATGCCGAGGATTTCCGTGTGGTTGAGGACGAGACGGCCACCGAAACCACTGTAACTGAAACTGAACAAGAGACCGTCGAAGAACCAGACGGGGAAGTCAAAGATACTTTATTACGGTATATGACGGGCCGAATGGATACTGACGAGGAGAAGCAAAATCTCCTCAATCAGCTTCTCGGGGAAGGTGCTAGTCGAAGACTTTCGGAAGACACTTTCGTCATCGACCAGGAGAAGGTCGCTCCAGAGATACGCGAGAAGTATGGACTGGCCGACTCTGGAACAATCTATCTCGACAAGCCCGGTTTCACTGGGATGGACATTATAGATTTTGGTGGTGAATCGGGTCCTTCGGTCGCCGCAGCCATTGGCGCCAGCATCGCGGTCACAGGGGTTGGATTTATTCCCGGCATGGCAATTGTCGGTGGGTCAGCCGCACTAGCAAAAGCCGCTGACGAAAGCATTGAATGGGCACAGGGTTTGAATCGTCAGTCCGCTGGACAAGTCGCTGCCTCGATTGCTACGGAGGGGGTTCTCAACGCCGTTTTTGAAGGTGCGGGAAGAATTGTTGCAAAGGGGGTCGGTCGCTTGATTAAGGGTCCCGGCCCCCAGATCTCCGCACAGCGTATTGATGAGCTTGTTGAAACGGGAATGTCAGCCCGACGAGCCCGGACGGTGGCCCGTGAAGAAGCCCTGTCTCAGTATAGAAGGATGGTGGCCGCTGGTGCCCGACCAACTGTACAGGCTGCGGTTGGTAAATCATTGGCGGCACGGGCGCTTGCCGTGAATGAAAAGATCATGCCGAACCCCAGAGTGGGTGAAGAGAATGTTCGGTTCGTTGAACAAATGCTCAAGAATGTTGACGAGGGCGTGATCACACAGGAAGAAGCCCTGGAAAGATTGTTTGCTAATAATCAGGCAATTTCCAATTTAATCAGCCAGAATTTGGCCGATCCGGACAAGGCTTTCAAACTCAGCAAGCAACATCTGGACGATGTCGTCAAAAAGGAACTGGATCGATTTGAAGCCATATTTGTTCCATCTACAAAACTCCCGGAGGAATACTCCGAATCTGCCCGTCTGGTCTCTAGTTTGTTCAAAACAGAATCCCAGAACCTGTACGAGTTGGCCAAGCGTACCATGGGTGCGGATGGAGAATTTTCGAGCAAGCCGATAATTGACGCTTTGGAAGAGTTGGCTGCAGACAACCCCTTTGTTCAATACACAGGGAGTTTGTTTAATACGCTTAAAGACCCAAAACATGCAACTATGTCGATTGATCGACTACAGCAACTTAAAGCAGCTCTCCGTTTGTCCGCAGGAGATCCCGATCTTGTTGCCCCCGCTGCTCAAGCCGGGATTGGTAAACTCATTACCTCAATTGATGACTTGCTCGACGGTAAATTCTTAGAATTGTCCAGAAATCTGGCTCGAGGTTATAAGATCGAACGGCATTCCGCAGGGGCAGTTGATGCAGCAGGCAAAGCAGTAGGGGGCCGATTTTATACCGTTCCCTTGGGGCCTGGAGAAAAGGAATCTCTCCGTCAAGGTTTAGGCCAGTGGAAAGAAGCAAATGTCTTCTATGGCGAGGGTCAAGAACAGTTCAATAACGTCGCCGTAAACAATATCGTTAAGCAGGCCAAGGATCGCTACTTTACCAGTAACTTGGAAGTAATGAGAACAACCGTGGATGCTGGGAATGCCCCGAAACTCCAGATGTATCTGGATGCAATTACCCCGACCTCGAACATGGCACAACGGCTTGTACAGTCAGGGGCAACGGAAACAGTTGAACGTGTACGCGCTCTGGTGGACGGCGACCAATTCGTAGCGGCGCAGGACTTGGTATTTGAATCTGGGCTAAGTTCCGTTCTTCCGAAAATCCAAGGGTTTATGGAGCAGCTTCCCCGCAATGATGTGTTCAGGGTCATGCAGAAGCAGGCGTATCTGGAAGAACTTGATAACGCCCTTTATCTTTCCCGCGCCGGCACTGACCCCAAAATGATTCGCGAGTCCGTTCGGAATGGGCTGGCGAAACATTGGATTGATGCAAAAAAACTAAAATCTCAGGAACTAGGTCAGTTCTCTCCAACCAAGTTTGCGGATCACTTCTCTGAACTGGGACCGAAGATGCAAGATACATTGTTCGGAACCGAGACCGCCGCGACCATGCGTGAAGCCATGGATGCTTTCAGACTAACGGCCATGGATTCGCAGAACGCTGCAAAATTCTTCGATACCATGCCAACAATGGTCAATCAGCCTTTGAGAGAGGGCATACAATCCCTGAAAGAGATTTCGGAACAGGCTGTTTCTGAATCCAGTGATGCCGTTCTTAAAGCAGTTAGAAGTGGAGAGATAACCAGTCCAAAAGACTTAGTAGCAGGTCTTTTAGATAACCCTTCCTCCTACAAGAGACTTTCCTCAGTCATCGGGGATACGGAACTTACGAAGGTGGGGGGTGTTAAAGACATGGTAATGAACAACCTCATACACGCCAATATAGGAAAAACACCTTTCAACGAGGCCCACATCCAGAGTGGCGCGTGGGGAAAAGCGTTGAAAGACAATATCTTTTCACAGAACAAGAACGGTGCCTTGAATACTATTCTGGGGGTGGATGTCGTTAAGGCGTTGGATAGTATAGCCGATGACGCAATCAGAATCTCCGACGTGCCTATCAAAGGATTTGGTGGTATCGCTGCGGCCCCCGCTGCCATCGCCATGATTGGACTGATTGCTTCGGGTCAATGGATAACAGCAGGTGTGACCGCGGGCACCGTTGTTGGTCTCTCTCGTATTCTCCGAAACAAGGGCGTTCTTAAATTACTTACCTCCTCGAAGATGCGGGCGTCGGAATACAACAAGGCTTTGGCGGCTGGAGCAAAGCTACCCACACTGGCAAGAGCGCGGGAAGCCGGCGAGATAACCTACGCCTTGAATCGGATTGGATCGATACTCGCATCCGAGACGGCCATTGCTACGGGAGCGGGGGTTGGTCTCATGGGTGAAATGGAAGATGAATCCACCAAGATAGCACAACGAACGGTTAGGGATATTCAACAAGGACGCCGACAACCTACAACACGTACACCTCGTACTAGATCTGATATACCTCCCTTAATTTCAAGAGAAGAATGGTATGGAGCCCGACCTGTCCCCAGAGGTCTGGATGCCTTGCGCCAAGTTGAACAGAACAAATTACTTGGGATAGCACCGGGGCAATAATGCAACTCTCCGACCACTTCTCCTTGCGTGAGTTGACCAAGTCGCAGACCGCGGAGCGTCTGGGCATTGCCAATGAACCCGATGACGAGGCGGTCGAGAACCTCATCATACTCTGTGACATGATCCTCGAGCCGGTTCGCAATCACTATGATACGCCGTTCGTTCCCAACAGCGGCTTCCGGTGCCTGGAGCTTAACCGGGCCATCGGCTCGTCCGACACGTCGCAGCACACGACCGGAGAGGCCGTCGATTTCGAGGTTCCCGGCGTTCCCAACAAGGACCTCGCTCTCTGGGTCAAGGACAACTGCAAGTTCGACCAGTTGATCCTCGAGTTCTACAAGGACGACGATCCGGCCAGCGGCTGGGTCCATTGCAGTTACGTCATTGATGGCGACAACCGCCATTCCGCACGGATCTTCGACGGCAAGACGTGGAGCGATCTGTAGATGGCTACTGAACGGGAACGATGGGAAGCAGAGGGACGCCGCGATAACCGTCCCCAGCAGCAAGAACCCCCACCAATTGTCCCTCATCATCGCGATTGGGACGTTACAGATCCTGAGACACAACAGCTAGGTGGGTACAGCACTTCCGATAGAGGTGGTGTTTCCAGATCCCAGTTTAATATACGGACACCTGAAAAAGGTCTGCAAATTGGCCCTGTAAATTTATCAGGGGCATATAAATCACAAACTCAAAGCGTAACTCCTGAAGCTCTAGGGATGTCCGAAGACTTCTTGCAATTTATGCGAGAACGAGGAACACCCGTACAGAGTCGAGAAGATGAATCCAGCACTTGGAATGTTGGTATCGCGGCCCATCTACCGGGCGGCGTTCTCCCTCCTTTTATGGAGAAAGTTCTTCGTCCCCAATCCGTTAATGTTAGGTATGGTCAGAGCGAACAAAATGTAACAAATCCTTATGGACAAGAGTTTGAAAAATCCGACAGGATGCGCGGCATAGGTGGGCAAGCACAGATCCTGAGAGGAATGTTCGGAGAAAAGGCTCCTTCGGTTGGGGTCCGATACATGGAACCAAACCTTCGAGACCAAGTTCTTTCCGGTAGTATTGGAGTTCCTGTCGCTAGAGGAAATGTGGAACTTTATGGTTCCAGGAACATAAATGAAGACCGTCCTAATGAAGGAATAATTGGACTAAGGGGGAAGTTTCCTCTTCCTCTATTTCGGACTGATTAATGGCCAACGAACGTCCCGAAGAATTTGCTCGAATACCTTTAACGGTACAAAACCCCACAATGGGGTCGCGGCCCCCGCCTCAAATAGAACAATCAGGTATTGCTTCCCTTCGCCCAAGAAAACAATCAGGTATTGAGTCTCTCTTGGGAACTCTCGCACCAGAAGACGCTAAAATAGTTGAGAGTTGGTTAACACAGGATCCGATGGCAGCATTGGGCGCGGAAGCTGTTGGAATAAGGGCAATAAGAGTTCGAGGAGACACATATAGTAGTAGTGGATGGGCGCCTATAGCTTTTGATGATATTACGGAAGCCCATACAAAGGAACAAATAGAAACAGGCAGGGGAATGCATAAACCGCATTTATGGGCTATAAATGATTGGATTCAAACCATGTATGGGGATAAGGAAAAAAATTGGGAAGGAACCTCTCCCTACAAGGAAACCATAAGAGATAGTATGTTCGATGAACGCGGTATACTGCGACCATATGTTGCATATGGTGGTGGTGTGAGAAAAACAATGACTCCAGAAGAAAAGAGGGCGGATTATTTGCACGATTTATTTCATGAATTACGCCACATAGGCGATTACATCGTAGCCAGACAAGCTTCGGTCGATGACGATATAATTGACGAAGAGACAGGCAAGCCAATTAAATACGAAACAACACTTACAGAAAGATATGATCCAAATAGAGCTTTAAGTTTTTCCAATTGGGGAGCAAGAGGGATTAAAGATGAGCCCTACTCTAGAATGGTGGATGATACAGCGGCAAAATATTTAGAAGAAAGAGGCTTGATTAGAGGGTCCAGTACAGGCACAGAGTGGGCTCGCCGTAGAGAAAAGCATGGATACATACCGGAACGATATCCGGGTGATCCATTTGCTGGACGAGAACGTGGTGGGGCTACCGGCGAAAGTGATCCTCTTCAGCATCCGGCCCAGGAAGCCGCTTTATTTGAACTGCTTCAACGTAGAAATGAAGGGCGTATGGCTTCGGATCTCAGGGATTTTATGACTAACGTCCGTGCGGACAAATCTCAACAGGCTCGAGATGCTATCACCGAATATTTTGCGGATTAACGGCTATTTCGCTGACCCCCACGACGCCCCCAGTCCCACATCGACCTTGGACGGGATGCGGAGTTCCGGGATGCAATTCTCCATCAGTTCCTTGATCGCGGCCACCTGACCATCGTCCTCTATCGAAAAGCATAACTCGTCATGAACGGTGAGCATGGGCCAATGGCCATTGTCCATGCAGTCCTTCATCGCCTTTTTCGTCTGATCGGCTGCGGATGCCTGTATTAATCGGTTAAGCGATTTGTACACGAACGCAACCTGATACTTGACGGGGTTCAGGTCCTTCCAGTTATCGGGCCGTTCTTCCTCCGGCGTCTCCAGGATATCGCGCCACCGCTCTTCCAGCTTGTCCACATGGATCGAGGGCTTCATGGTTTTTGAGTAGCCCATCAACTCCCTCATGGGGAAGCGGCACTTCCTCCCGGCCAGCGTTTGGATTTCGGTGCGTCGGGATGCGACCTGCATGACTGCCGTCGCCAGCGCCCTGATGAAAGGGACCTTCTCGTCGTACTCCTGACGAAGCGTCCGTGCCTCTTCAAAGGTAATGTCTCCCATCGTCTGTGCCAGCTTGCCGAGACCCATGCCGTACATAATCCCGAGAGAGATCGTTTTTGCATCGCGCCTTTCGACGCCGGCCAGATCGGCGATGATCTGATGGAAGTCGATGTCGTCGCTCTGGTACTGGCGGACGATCTCCACCACCTTCTCGTCGTCCTTGGTCTCCGACACCAGAGAGGCGTAGTGCATGAGCCACCTTGGCTCCTGGGCCGAGTAATCAAAACTCCCCCATCGGCACCCGTCCTCCGGGATGAACAGACCGCGGATCAGTTCCTTGATCTCCGGATGCCGTGACGGCACCTGTTGCAAATTGGGATTGCTGGACGAAAATCGCCCCGATACCGTACCGCCGTCCTCCGACCGCAGCTGGTTGAACTGGCAGTGGATGCGGCCCTCGTACTGATGCTTGAGGATGGTATCGATGAAGGTCGTGTTCGCCTTGTTGTACTCCCTGATCTCCAGAATCTTGCGAGCGATGGGGTGACTGTGGCCGCTCAGAAACCGCTTGGTGAAACTGGGCGCCTTGGATTTCTCGGTCTCCTCGTACTCAAGGCCCAGACTCTTGAAGACCTTGGCAAGGCTCTTGGCGTTCCACGGCTCGAGGTCCACGCCGGTCTCGCCATGCACCTCCTTCAAAAGGGCTTTCTCCTTGCCCTCGAGAAGGGTCTTGGTCGCTTGGGCCTTTTCCACATCCACCCGGACGCCGCGCCGCCGCATCTCGAACACCATGGGCAACAGCGCGAGTTCCAACTCCAGTATCTCCTCGCAGTCCTCTTCCTTCAGCTTTCGATGGAGGACGCGCCATAGATTAAGGGTGAGACTCGCGTCCATCTCGGCATAGGCCGCGACACGTTCGGCTGGCAGTTTCCACATCTCGGCCTTGGCGTCCACGCCATGCTGGGCTGCGGCTCGCTTCAGTTCGTCTTCGAGCTTCTTCTGGCCGAGATACACGGACCCCAGAGCATTGAGGGAATAGCTGAACCGGTTTTCATCCAGCAGCGGCGCCGCGATCATGGTGTCGAGAATCTGGCCCTTGACCGTTATTCCCTCGTCCAGCAGCCAGCCCAGATCATACTGGGCGTTGTGGAAGACCACGGCCATGCCGTGGTCCAGTTGGTCCTGGAGCCATCTGAGTACAATGTCCTTCGCCATATTGCCCCCACCTTGATGGGCAATCGGCAAATAGGCATTCCAGTCAGAGGATGCGACGGCAACTCCAATGAGGTTGCCATCTTTCCGTGGCCATCCCGGCCCCAGGTCTCGGAGATGCGGATCTCTGGTTTCGACATCGACCGCTATGATCTTCTCACCGGACAGATCAGGTAGAAACTCCGGTGGAGACCAGACGGACTCGTCAAACAGATCTTCACGCATCACATCTCATAAAATTCTTTGGTCTCTGGCATCATGATATGAAGGGACTGCTTTGTTCTCGTCACCGCCACGTAGTACACCCGATGCTCGATTGACGGATCTCTTCGATAAGTCTTGTGCGCCGCATAGGATAGATCCGGAACGACCACTATATTATCACATTCACCGCCCTTCATGGAGTGAATTGTGCTGATCTTGATTCGCGGATTCTTGACATTATCTTGTCGTTTCAATGCGTTGAGAACGTAATTCTTGGTCTCAAGGTCGATCTTGTTGAGCGCCCGATGCCACCTTGTGTCGTCTTCGACCAGAAGGCCCAGGGTATCCCGAGCCTGTGGCAGCGTTGTCATGAAGTCCTCGTCCAGCGAGCGCAGTTCCTTCGACCTTGGACCATGGCCCCTGGTGTATCCCTCGCCGGCTCGCATGAAGGTGTAGATGTTCCGGATTTTCTCGGGGGGCAATGCATCCCCTCGCGTCCAGGATTCCCAGTCGGTGATCGCTTCATAGGTCTTGGCCGGAATGCTGGGATGACCAAACCGCGAGTAGACCCAGCCCTCATCACGCAGAGCATTGGCGTACCGAGTGGCAATGCGGTTGGTCCGCGCCATGATGCACCATTCTCCCTCCTCGAGGGGAACGTCCCAGATGCTCTGGTGATAGTGGACCGAGCCATCCTCTTCTTTTGGACGCCACGCCTTCGGCGCCCGGTCCTCGATCTGGCAGACAATCCGCTGGGCCTCTTTCCACGGATCCCGCGGCACCCGGTGGGATTGCTCCAGCACGGTCTTCTTCTCTGTCGCCCGGAGAAAGGCACCCACATCGGCACCCTGGAAATTCATGATGGCCTGATCGTCGTCACCGACGAAGACCTGTATGTCCGGGGACTGCCTCAGAACATCGATCATCCTCCACTGCAACGTCGAAAGATCCTGCGCCTCGTCAACGTACAGCGCCTCGATAGGGGGCGGAGAATCGCTCAGGATGAATTCCGCGATCATGTCAGTGAAATCAATTTTGTGACGGTTCAGTTTATAGTCATCGTAGGCGGCGACCAGTCTGCTGAGTTCGGACCAGTGTATAGAGTAATCGCCGGCCTCGTTATAGATCTCCTCCAGCGTGAGCATTTTGCTCCGCGCCAGATGGTACAGGTGCATGTAGTGGTCGCCCTTTGACACACCGAGCGTGTCGAAGTCAGTCTCGATGTCCGAAGACTTTTTGGTGCCGAAGGGTATCCCTACCTCGCGCCCGATCTCCGCGAGATCGGCTGACCCCATGACATCACCAGTGGAATAGCCGCCGGCCCAATAGGCCATGGAGTGCAGGGTTCGGAAATGGGTCAGGTCCCGTTCGTCCACGCCCATGTCCCTTTGCACCCTGGTGCGGCTTTCCGTGGCGGCGCGTCGAGTGAACGACACGCAAGCAATCCGGTCAGGGGGTATGCCGTCTTCCAGACACTTCCTTACCTTCTCCGAAATACTTTGCGTCTTGCCGGTTCCGGGCGGTCCTAGAACGGTCTCATGCATCGCTATGCCTTAATTTCTGTGAAGGGGGTTAATATAATTTAAGGCGTTGATCAAAACGGTTTCATGTATTCTCATTAGAAACCCCCCACCGGAATTTAAGTTGGCCGTAAATCGGTTGCCATTCCCTTTGTCTAGTGCTTCGATTCCAGTCGCCGGGTTTTGTTTCTCCCAAAATCTTCCAGCCCGCTCCCCGAAGGCTTGCACCACTTTCTGATTGCAATGTGTATGTGATCATTCTTTTTCCGCCCATCTGTTGCCAGATACGCCAACACCGTCCGTACAAAAAGCTACAGGCGTTTCTAGGGGCATCGTTCTGTACACAACAACGAGTAACCTCGGCTGTAAAACCATCATCCATGGATCTAGCAACTGGGCGCCCAACTATAGCCACCCCAAACAAACCATCTTCGTTAGTCGCCCCAATGGAAAACTTTCCCCCTTGAACGGCTTTGTTGTGTCGATGAAAGTTCTCCACGAACTCGTTAGCCTCTCTCAAAGTGACGGGTACGATCATCAAAACGGTGGATCCTCCTCCTCGAAAGTGACCGCCGGGAGGTCCACTTCGCCGCGCTGCATCTCCGGGACGTGCCACACCCGCACCGATTTCCATTGATCGTTGTTGTCAACGAAGCGGTACGTGCGGCTTGCGTCGTCGCCATTGTTCATTTCCTTGAGGCGTTCGGTGATCTGGCCTCGCGTATAGAGATTGAAGTTATTGCGCTTGAGAAATTCCTGGAGAGCGGAGAGTTTGAAGTACGTTACGCCGTCCTCGGTCCACGGCTTTCCGGTTATTAATTCCTCCGGACTTTGCGCGGCGATACGACTGGTGCAAAAGACCTCCAGCAACTCCACGAACAACCCCTTCTGGGTCAACTCCTCCGGCACTGTAATCCGCGTGGCATCGGCAAGAAGATTGTCGATGGCATCGCGCCAGTCGGCTTCTTTCATCCGCGCCGGCATCTTGTACATCTGCTCCATGCATGCTCGCTGGAATTCCACCTGCATCTGTAGCTGCTTGGTCGAGAGTTCGAGCCTCGATCCATTGACATCGATGAACCAGACGGGCGGCTCCGACTCCACTACCGTCAGTCCCCCCAGAACGGGGAAGGTTTCGGCGTCCCCGACTCCGTACTTCCGGCTACGGCACAAGGACTTGTTGCAGTGGCTGTGGATCGGTTCCTGCTTGCATGTGTAGTAATACTCTTTCTTGTTAAGCTGCTCCTGGATGCTGACCACTTCACGGGCCGGCAATGGCGGCGAGCAATAATCCTGATTGTGCTTTTCAAGCAGTCCTTTCCAGTCGTTTGGCGCGGCCTGCTTGTAATAGATGCCAATGTTCAAAAGCGTCATGTTGCGGCCCCCTTCCGGGATGCCATACTCGGTCAGCTGCTGGCAACACGGTGGACCGTCCGGAAGGATGTCTTTCTTGCCCAGCTTGATCTCAACGAGTTGTTTGGCGGTAATCCGCGACTTCTCGGCAATCTCGACAAATTCCTCAAGCGACAGGGACGAGCCGTCTTTGCGGACGGCATAGCGCGTTGTGTACTTCGCGTTCTGATAGGGGAGGTTGAGGGACGAACCCGTATCGCCGCGTTCGACCTTGATCTCCTCCTGCCGCGGGAAAATCTCGGCGTTCCCCCAGCCCAGCACCGATGCGAACTCGGCCAGCCTGTCGCGCATTTCCGCGCACGATATGCTCTCTGTCATGAAAAGGTATAAATGAGCGCCGCCTGATTTTGAGCGGCACAGAATGAGCGGAAGCTTAAAGCGTTTAATTTTTACCAGTAGCTGGACGTGATCCAGATGGTAGTCATCGATGTCGAGAGCGCCGAATCGGCAATGGTTGGTCTCATCAATAGGTATCGACCCGACGCCAAGCTTCCCGTCCAGATGGTTCTGGATGAGTTCAAGGGTCAAGGGCTGGCGAATAATCTCGTATTTCGCCTGCTGCTTTGAGCCTCGTTTCTGCCCGAGAACGTCGGCTTGTGCGTGTGCGCTTCGTGATCCTGTAAAAAGGTCAAGGAAGCGTGTTGCGATGTCCACCATCGAGATCAAAGAAGTAGGCCCCCGCTACGGCGGGGGCCATTGCTTCAAAACGGCACATCGTCATCGAGGGTGAGGACTTGATTCGTTATTGCTTCCGGCGCGGGTGCCGCGATTTGTAATCCCCCCGCTTTGATCGTGCTGTACATTTCCTGTCCGCTGACTGTTAACGGCGAGGTGAGATAATCCTCAATCGGTATCCGTTCTTTGTGGGTAATTACCCAACTGTACCAACTCCCCTTGTCATTGCTGTCTTCAGCAGTTCTTAACACGTATGTGTTACACCAAGGAGGCATCAGCTTCCCGTTATGCTTCTGTGTAAACATCAAGGAGTTCCATTTCTTGGACCTTTGTATTTGCGTTTTCTTCATAGAAAGGATCGCGCTCTCCAAGGAACCGTCTTCATGAACAATCTGAACCCAATGCTGGGCCGTTCTAATCAATTCGTTACCACTCTCCAGACGTTCAAAGGCGTTCTTTTTGTCCCATACGGCATTCTTTACTTCCGTTGAATCTGGCGAAAGTTCACCAACAAAACCCCCACCGTTGTCCAACGGAATCCACTCCAGATATTTCATCTGGAAATAGACGGGAAGAACCGTGATGCCTTCGTCGCCGTCCCACACCTGATTGGTGATGCTGTTGAAGATATCGCCAGGAGACGCTTCCGCAATGTATTCCGGCGCGTTTTTCTTGAGTTGGGGATTTCCCGTCTGAACCATACTAACAAAGGGAATCTGAAGATTATCCTTACCAACCTCCTCAAACCCCATTCCGACCGATTCCGCCAAAGCCGCTTCTGCTGCGGCCAAGGCCGCGTTACCGTTTCCGTTTTTTGCCATCGTTCATGCTCCTTTGATCTTGGCAACCGTTCCAACACTTGCGTTAAAGATTTCGAGATCGATTTCTTTACCGTTTCCAACATACTCTTTGATGATTTTCTTGAGTGTCATCGGTTCGACCCAAGTTACTGCATCCGTGGGGAAGCCCTGAGACTCTAGATCCGCCTGTAGCGCCTTGGCGCGATTGTCCTCGGTCACACCAAAAGACACAGTGATCTTGTTCTTGATGAAATCGGACGCACCAATTTCTCCCAAGTGAGTAAGAGCTATGTCTTTTTGAATTGGATCTTTAGGCATCGTGCCGCTGACGAATGTCGTCAGGGACACCGTGTTTCCCTCGACCTCTACCTTGTCCAACCCGATCTCCTGCATCTTGGAAGGGATCAAATCGAACAAGTAACGCTGTCTTTGTGCTTTGAGATCTTTGACCTCGGCCTCTTTGGCTGCAAGAACCTTCTCGACGGAAGTAACTTGCTTGATGAGTCCAGAAAGTTCCGTTCCGGCCTCGGTCGTCAGGTTGGAAAATGCGTCGGCGTCTGCTTCAAATTGTTTCCATGCATCTGCTTCACTGTCTGTCATTAACGTATCTCCTCGCCAGGTTTAAGTTCTGCCTCTACTTTACTCAAGTCGATCCTTACTGGGTAGTAATCATTCTCCATTCTGTCCCACTTGAGCAGATTGACGCGGCCACCATTGATTTCCGCGGCAATGGCAAAAGCCACGCCGATGATGGCTGGGTCGCCCATGGCCAGAAGCCAGTCCTCGTCGCCGAACCCGTCAAGCTTGGCACGGATTTGCGCTACGATCCTGTCAGGGAAAAGATGAAGCTGTTCGTAGGCTGCGGTAAGAGCTTCGAGATCCCCCCATCTGATTGCGGACACGATGTCCACGCGAGGGTTCTCCTGTGTCACATATACTTTGGCTGTCATGGCTCTCACTTTCTCAAGCGGTACGGAGACACCTTAACCCACGATCTTGTACATTACAAGCAGAAAATAATATTGTTATACCAGATAATGGGGTGTATAGTTTTCCCGATGGAAGATTATGTGTACAAGACGAAGCCCTACGCGCATCAGGCCGATGTTCTAAAAGTGTCCTGGGACAAGGTCAACTGGGCCTATTTCCTCGAGATGGGTACGGGCAAGTCCAAGGTTTGCATCGACAACGCCGGCATACTCTACGAGTGCGGCGAGATCGACACCTTTATAGTTATTGCCCCCAAGGGCGTCTATCGCATCTGGGCCGAGATCGAGATCCCGACGCACATGCCCGACCGGCTCGACGCCGAAGTCGTCCGCTGGCGCCCCAATCCGCCGGCGGCACTCAAAACGGCGCTGACGAGCCTTGCGGAGCCTGCAGAGGGCTTCCGGGTGCTGATCATGAACGTCGAGGCACTTTCCACCAAAAAAGGCCAACGCTTCCTGGCGAGCGTCCTACGGGCTTCCAAGGCACTTCTTGCGATTGACGAGTCAACCACGATCAAGTCGCCCCGGGCCTCGCGGACGAAGGCACTACTCAAGCTTGCCCCCCTGGCGGCTTACCGGCGCATCCTGACCGGCTTCCCCGTTACGCAGTCCCCGATGGACCTCTGGGCGCAATGCCATTTTCTCGACGAGACGCTCCTCGGGGAGTGCGGCGACGACTTCTTTCATTTCCAATACCGCTACGCCATCATCAACCGACGGAACGTCGGCTCCCATTCCTTCAACGAGGTCGTGGGCTATCGAAACCTCGACGAACTTTCCGGACTGTTGAGGAACTTTTCCTCGCGTATCCTGAAGGAAGAGTGCCTCGACCTCCCCGATAAAATCTACACCCGACGCAATGTCTCGCTGTCCGCCGAGCAGGAGCGCATTTACGAGGAGCTAAAGCGGTACGCCCTCGCGCACATAGAGGACGAGGAGTTCATGACGACGCAGAACGTCCTCACCCAGCTGTTGCGGATGCAGCAGGTACTGTCGGGCTACACCCTTTCGGACAGCGGCGAGGTCATAGAAATATCCGACAATCGGCTGAACGAACTGATGAGTTGTCTCGAGGAGACCGATGGCAAGGTCATCATCTGGTCGCGCTTCCGACGTGACGTAAGGCGGATCGCCGCGGCCATCGCCAAAAAGTACGGCGCCGACAAGGTGGTCACCTATTTCGGCGACACCTCCGATGACGACCGGAGCGATGCCCTGGCACAGTTTCAGCACGGTGACGTGCGGTTCTTTGTCGGCAATCCCCAGACCGGTGGTTACGGCATCACGCTTACCGCTGCGCGGACCATGATTTATTTCGCCAACAGCTTCGATCTGGCCATCCGCATGCAGTCGGAAGACCGCGCCCATCGCATCGGGCAACTCGACCACGTCACTTACATTGACCTGATCGCGGACGACACCATCGACACACGCATTGTCGATGCGCTCCGCGACAAGATGGACATCGCCAGTGTGGTGATGGGGGAGGAACTGAGGGAATGGTTGAAATAGATTATGGCACTAAAGCTGTTGAGACGGAGTATGCCGGAACAATTTTTCGTTCCAGGCTAGAGGCGCGATGGGCGGCTTTTTTCGATGTTCTTGGATGGCCCTGGGTTTACGAACCTTTTGACCTTGATGGGTGGTTTCCTGATTTCTTGTTGGAACCTGTTCATATGGGTTTTGAACAAAGTAGCCCCATTTTAGTTGAGATTAAGCCTATCAGCGGTTTTTGCCCGGAAACAGCTAAACGAATTTCAAGCGCTCTCGTTAAATCAGAAAATGAACTAGAACCGTTGCTGCTGGGGTTAACTCCTCAGTTCAATATTCCGTATTACGAGACAGCGGTTGGTTGGCTGGGTGAAGACTATCAGGATCCGGAATACCCTCTCCATTATTTCGAGCATGCGGTTTTAAGACCAGGGGATGGAATACCTGGCAACACGAAAATTAAAGCAGATTTCTGCCACGAAAATGGTTACTGGAAGCACCGGATTACCGGTTATTACGATGGCATGATGGGAGGTTTGAAAACGCATGTGTGTCAGAGGTACTGGGGAGAAGCCTGCAACAAAGTTAGATATCGTCCTAATAGTTAGAAACCAAGGAGAGAATTGATGCCGGATGTTAAAGTACCAGACGACCTGTTCGATCCGGAGCTAGCGGCCCGCCGAGATGATGTTGACACCAGTCACGCGGCGGCTGAGTCAATGATTGGCACCGCGCAACGGCATCATCGCCTGATCATGAACGTGATGCGTAATGGTGGCTTGTGGTCAGCCCAGGAAATAGCCGAGGCCACCTCCATTGATTACGTCGCAGTCAGTCGAAGAATGTCCGAGCTTCGACGTAACGGAGTTGTTCATCGTACCGACGAGAAACACCGCAATCGAAGCGGACGCGAGGCCTACAAATACACCCTGACCAAGGAGAGAATTGATGCCCAGAACCAAGTCCAGAGCTAGGAAATTCAAGTCCGTCGCCGTTCCGTTCGATACCTGGAAGGCCCTCTGGGCCATGGCCGAACAGAATCACCGGTCGCCGTCCCAGCAAATTGCCTTCCTCGTAGACGTGACGAGAAAAAGTCCCCTCGACAAGGAAGTCCTGTCCATGTACTCGCAGATCAAACGGGCCTTGTAATGGATTATTTCTACAAGGAAGCCCACGCCCTCGCGGAGTCGGCGGCTGAAGATATGTCGGGGGCGGCTCAGACCGTCGTCCTGTTCAGGGTGGCCCTCGAGCGGGGGTCCGCAGAGATCGGCATGATGCCGACCATCCATCTTCTGTCGAAGCTGTTGACGACGACCTTCGGAATCATGGCCGGCGACGATGACGTTTCGTTCGATAATGTTCTCGACGGCTTCGACGTGGAAGACGAAACGCCGCATTAAGTGCGCCTAAAGGGACCAACTCCTCCTAACTCGTTGAACTTTAAGGAGATGTCCGCTAAATCGGATCACCCCTGACCGCGCCGCCGCTTTCGCGAACCACGGAACGCCGACCTCGGCCCTGGGGTCTTCCGGTGATTGAACGGGCGCGGTCGTCCGCGGCGCCGGGTTCTGGGGGACACGTCGTAAATGGCGCCGGCTTTTTTCATGGTGTGTCTCGCTTCACAAAGGCATGATCCCGAGAATCAATGCGGTGGTCAGCGGGCGCCAAGTACCAGTCGTACTTGTTGTTGGCCTCGCCGCAATGGGTGCAGACCAGGGCCGACCACCTGAAATTATAAACGTGGGTGATGCCATTGCAATCCGGCTCCGGGCAGAGAATACGCTTGCCGGATTTGCCCGGATGCGTCCACTTCGGAACGCGTTCGAGAGTGTCTCTTGCAACAGAAAGACCGTCATTGAGGGCGACGGATTTTTTGTGGTAATTGCCGGTTGGCTCTGAGGGTTTTGAGTCATTAGCAAACAAAGCGTTAAGGCCTGGTTCAAGTTCCTTCGACAGCGTCCCAGCTTTGGGTTTCTTTCGTTTCTTTAACCATCCAAACATCTGTTCTTTCCTCTATCGTAGTTTGCGCGGATCGATGCCGCGTGTTGCATCCAGAGATCCCGGATGTCAGGGTCGTGCGCCCTGGCCGCTGCCTCGAGGCACCGGTCAATGCGCCAGAAGCATAGTTCCAGGTCGTCCAGTTGTCGCTCTGATGTCATGCACTTGTCCCCCCCACCCTTCGGCCTTCTTCATTCTCGATACCGGTGTACCAGTCTCCGATTTCCTTCATATCTATGTATCCCGTGTGATCCTCGTCGTCGGCTACCGAATGCGATTTGACATCCAGCGTCGACAAGTCCTGATGATGCCATCCCGGCACCGTGATGTTGATGCTGTAACCATTCCAGATGAACTTGCGATGTCCCCTGAAGTGCGTCCTTACATAAGTCTCGCCACCTGTCTGGAGGTCTCTCTTGTGGGCGCGGACAATGTGAAAGATGGGTTTACGCTGGCCGCTCGGTGTCTTGTAGACCTCCCTGTCCTTGAAGAAGTAAGGTGTTCGAAGGATCGAGATAGAAAACACGGCAACCAAGCCGTCCTTGGTCACATGGACCTTGGTCATTTCTTCGTGCTGCCGGGAGAAGGCGTTCACCGCCGTGATGAAACTGCCGATGAGGAGGACTTCGACCTCCATGCCACGTTCCTTCGCCCAATCCTTGAAAAACGGATGGATACTCCATTTCCGGTTTGGCACATTGAAGGTTCGGCCTTTCGATCCCCAGCTGCTTCTTCGCTTGGATCGCACGCGGACGGGTACGTTCGTCAGCGTCTTCAGGCATTTTATGTCGCCGTCTTCTGAGACGTGCAGGGCATACTCGCCCACCATGGCGGTTTTGTTCTTGTCCTCCCAGAAAAAAGCCATGGTGTAGATGTCGCCACCGCCCTGCACCCGTTGGATCTCCTGCGGCGCTCTCTTCTTGTCGTATTTCTGGAAGTAGATGAGGCTGGGAAATATTTTATCGTCGTCATCGTTTGCTCTGTAGCGATAGCCTGTATAAAACGCCGCGAAGGACGGGCGGTGCGTTTTCCACCATCCGCGCATGTGACGATACTCCTCGAAATCCCAGGCGTTCTCAAAACTCCACATATCGGCCATGACGAAGGCACCGACCTTCTTGTAGAGGTCGTATGCCTCGCGGTCGTGTTTCTTCATTCGCTTCAAAACTCTGAACTGGTCGTCCAGATAATCGAGGATGTTGGCCTTGAAGCTGTAGAGATCTGGTTCTCTCTCGGGCTTGGGGGCTGCGAGCGCCTTGGTCGGCTGCTCTTTTCCGATCCAGAGCAATAGCAGCAGATAAAACCGTTTTATTTGCGCGACCATTTATTCCTCCACAAATCGGTCAGGGGCGGGTTCGTCGCTCAGCGAGTTCTCCTTCAACCCTTTCAATTCCTCCTCCATCTCCCTGATTCTAGTCTGACTGCGCGAGCGGTATTCATTAAAGCGTTGTTTTACCGCCGCAAGATGTTGAGTGCCTTCCTCTTCGACGCTTACCCCAGTCTCGAGCCAGCGAACGATCCATGCGTTCACCGACTGGCCTCGGCGTTTTGCGAGCGCGTCGATCTTGATTTTCAGATCGGAGGTCATCCGTAAAGTCCCGCGATACTCGGACAGGTCATCGTGTGATAACAACTCACACTCCTCGGAGTGTTCCCGCAGCCATGACTTCGCTTGCTCAAGGGTCACAGGACGCAGATCACGGCGTTGAAAGGAATAGGGGTCTCCGTTAGCCTTAAACCGAGAATAACGCGAGCAGTAGGCGACAAAGTAGTCGCCACGTTTCCTCGTTTTGAAAAGCGCCCTGTCGGCGGACCCCGCAATCTCCATCGCGGTCTCCGTGTTGTAGGTGCGATGGTCGATTATACGCTTGATCCTGTGATTAAAGATTCTGGTCATCGAGTTCTCCTTTCATTGTCGCAGCCATTCTTCCTCTTCCGGTGTTTGTGGAACCGTGTCGTGGATGACCGGTTCGTCGGGTTCCCCCAAAGAAATGACGGCGATCACCGGAACCCCGCCGTCTTTCTTAATTGGTAATCGGTATTTCACAAGACACCCATGATGACGCCGACAATCAGGGCGCCGGCAATAGTGCCGATGGTGTACAGAGCAACGGCTTCCAGGACGATCATCACAAAGCTCCCAAGCCGGCAATCACACTGCCGATGAAGATTAGTGCAAAAAATTCCCAGCCCATTCTCGACTCCCAGTGTTTAGGATTGGTAATGATTTTCCAGAGCTTCCTCATGAAGCCCACCCCATTGGCGCTCATTTAATTTCCTTTCAAGCCACTTGGCTCGCTTGCCACGGACCTCCAGCCAGAGGTCCGTGATCCACAAATACGGCTCGCCAACCGAAGGCGATGCGCTTCCAATCTCATAGCATACCGTCACGGGCATGCCATGCCTGACGGTGGTGTCGAATTCAATCGCCATTTGTGACCGTCCGATCCGAAGTGACCTCGCCCTGATTGTTGCAATGCTCGCAGTCGGCGGCTACGTCCGCAACGAGGACGTAGCCGTTGCCGTGACACACGGGACATGGAACGAGTTTTTCTGCCATTGCTGCGGGGACTGTGTCCCACATTTTGAGGGCGTTAGACAGGGGGCGATTAAAAGGATCCGCAGAACTCATAGCCCTCTCCTACATATCCGCCGGTGATTTCAAACTCTGGCCAGTCCTGTTGAAGTTTTGCGATGACCTTCTCGGGTGGTGACCACGCGGTGTCGAATTTATAGGTGAGCATGACGCAACTTGCGTACTCTTGCTCTTCGACTTCAACGTGGCAAGCGTCCCACTTGGTGTCCCAATTCTCGCGTTGCCAATCATACCAGTTGGGAATGCCCTTGTCGGCGCACTCCTTACGTTCCTTCTCGCCGAGATTACCGTGGAACATATCCGCCGGCGGTGGAATGATCTTCTCAAAAGAGAAACCCTCCCCCATGTGCTTTTTGAATTTGAGGATGTCTTTTGGGGTTCCCGTTATCTCAACGGTGTTCGCGGTCCAGTTAGGCATGTGTGTTCTCCTCGTCCTCTTGCGCCCAGTACTCGTCCACGGTGCAGTCGAACACGTAATGACCACGCCCGTGACTGTTCGCCAAATCCTTGGCTTTCTCCAAAGATAGCTGTTCGTCCCCCGGACCAGCGAGGAAGACGCCTAGATCCGTGCCTTGATGGCAAGTTGCCACGCAATACTTCATTGGGACATCTCCCCCCTGATTGCACTGGCGGCGTTGACGAGCCGTCGTGCAAATTCCATGATCTTGTGGTAGTCCGACATATAGCAGTCGCCATCGAGTTGTTGCATGGTGTCAAAAGAATCGCTCACCAGGTCATCGGCCAAAAGAATCCACTCTTCCGCCGTGACAGGCTTGTCGTAACCCCAGTTCAGGGTCTTTGGTTTGGGTGTCGGTTTTTTGGTCATCACTTTCTCCTTTCTGATGAGGGGGGAGTGTCGCACGATTTTCCATGGGGTGCAAGCCCTTTGTACACTCGTCACGTATATACAGCCATTTCAAAAAAAAGGTTTTGAAAAATAAAAAATGGACGAAAAAGAGTGTAAAAGTGTAACAAGTGTCCGAAAACGTACTGTAAGTCGTTGAAATTTATAATATCACCTCGTTACACTGGCCGTTACACCCCGTTACAATTTGGTACGCTACGTTACACTTTTCTGGCCGAATCAGGAATTTGCCAATTTTCAAAATTGAGCGTATTTTGAAATACCTTCTATATAGGGGCAACTCATGAAACGACGTGTTGACACTAAAGCGGAAGAGATTGAAGAGGCATATGGCCGCAAGATCACCAATCGTCAGAAGACGTTTGCGCGGCACTATGTGGACGGACTGCACTCAAATGCGGAGTGCGCGAGGATGGCTGGATACTCCCAAAAGTACGCTCGCATCCAAGCGTATAAACTTTTGAGCCAGACTTACTTTCCGCATGTCGCGGAGTTCATCGAGGAGTTACGCGAGGAACGCGAGCGAAAATACGGCGTGACCTTGATGGGTCAACTCAAGCGGCTGCGCGAGCTTTCGCTTGGCGCCGAAGATCAGGGACAGTTTTCGGCGGCGATAAATGCCGAGAAGACACGATCCGCTCTTGGCGGACTCACGGTGGACAGGCGTGAGACAAACCACTTCCACGCGATTGAAAACATGAGTCGCGAGGAGATTGAAACGCGCCTTTCGGAGATACGAAAGAACCACCCCAGTGCTTTTGTCGATGCAGACTTTAAGGTGATTGATGGCAACGCTGAAACCGGAAGCGAGCCTGTGGAAGAAACTGAAGGGGAAGCTACCCCCGCATTGGAACACCACACGGATTGAAAACCGCGTAGGTGCCGGCGTTCCCGACGTTCATATATGTGCGGAGGGTGTTCCGTTCTGGCTGGAACTCAAGACTACTAAAACATCTCGCGTTAATATCTCCTCTTCTCAAGTCGCTTGGAATTTTGCGTATGCCAAATCTGGCGGCGTAAGTTTCTTCCTTATTAGCCCCCTCTTGTCCCCGAACCTATATCTGTTTGACGGGGTCCACGGTCGGGAGCTCCTGGACCACGGTTTGCGAACTGGGCAGTCGGGGTCGGGGTCCGTGACCGCGGTCCCATGCCTGTGGTCGGGGTCGGACTGGTCGGGGTTGGTGGTCGGGATGCTCGAGGTCGCTCGAGGTCGGGTCGGGGGTCGGGGTCCGAGCTAGGTCGGG
>Ga0208449_1000395_pt1 | contig 31980 bp, 29 predicted proteins | sample MalvireepMed_s17_FD_184247 | JGI IMG/M metagenome (GOLD analysis project Ga0208449, IMG submission 184247) | Marine viral communities from the Global Malaspina Expedition - Malaspina viral metaG DeepMed_s17 (SPAdes) (version 2) | ecosystem: Environmental > Aquatic > Marine > Oceanic | place...
ACTGCTTATCCAGATGAGCAGGGTATATTGTGGGCTACGGAACGAGCAGCAACCGCCAGCAGCTTTGGAATGCAAGAAATATTGGAATGGTCGCCACGACATGGAACTCACGCCATTAACCACACTCTTACAAGTTATCATTGGGCGGATGAAGTATATAAAAACTCCAAGATTATAAAAACTCCAAGATTGCCTCCGCATATTGAAACTGATAATATCAAACTTCTTTGTTTAATTAGAAACTATAAAGAGTGCCTATATAGCCAAATGGTCCAAGATGGATTGACTAATGTGTCGCAATTAACAATTGATAATTTTTTAACTGACAACCATCTGCCTTCTTATATGAAAATCCTTCAAACATATGATGAATTTCCCAATCAAAAAAAGCTTATTTACTATGAAGATCTGATGAGCAACACACATGAGATATTGAACGACAGCGTGATTAATTTTGCTAGAAGCGACAATATTGCATATGAGAACGAAATGAAAAAGAATCTAACAAATTTAAGTGACAATTCACAAAAACACGCATATATCCTTACAAAACTATAGAAAGGGAGCCGGAAAAGCTCAAACCGGCGGCAATTCTGTAGACTATTATTCAAATTTATTGTCCACAGAAACAAAAAGATTGCTTGATGAATATGTGCTTGAAAACTATCCCAAATTAACTGAAAAATATCTACAAAGGTACCAAGAGGCAAAATAAACATGTCTGATAAATTAACACAAATTATTGATTTAGTTGAAGAATATATCAACGAGAAAGAGAAAAATGAAACATGGACTCCGGGCGAAGATTGGGTATCTTATTCTGGTCCTATGTACGATAAAGATGAATACATGGCAGCAGTAGAAGTGCTGCTCGGCGGCTGGTTGATTTTTGGGAAACATTCTAGAGATTTTGAACTTGAGTTTCCAAAACATTTGGGCAAAATGCACGGAAGCCTAACTAATTCGGGCAGTTCCGCCAATCTTTTGATGGTTGCTGCAACCAAATCTAGACGATTTCCCAAAAAGTTGAACGACGGTGATAAAATCATAACTCCAGTTGTTTGTTTCCCCACCACGATTAATCCAATTATCCAATCTGGATTACAGCCAGTCTTTGTAGACGTTGAAATGCCAAGTCTAAATCTAGACTTAGATAAAGTAGAAGCCGCATTAGAGGCAGATCCGTCAATTAAGGGTATTATATTTGCGCATGTATTAGGAAACCCTCCTGATATGGATCGATTAATGCAATTAGTGGAAAAATACGATCTTGTTTTTATGGAAGATTGCTGCGATGCTTTAGGTTCAACATACGATGGAAGAAAGCTTGGTTCATATGGTATTATGTCAACCTGTTCTTTCTTTCCCGCGCACCACATGACCACAGGAGAAGGCGGATTTATTGCAACTAATAGCCAAATGATACGCACAATTCTGGCAAGCACAAGAGATTGGGGTCGTGCATGTTATTGTAACACCATGAAACCGGGCTCGGTACTAGCCGGAACGGCATGTGGTGATAGATTTAAAAATTGGCTCCCCGGTCAGCCCGATGCAATTTATGATCATCGATACGTTTTTGATGAGATCGGATACAATTTAAAGCCACTAGATTTACAAGCAGCAATGGGCTTACAACAGCTTCAAAAATTGCCCCAACTAGACGAGGCTCGTAGAGCAAATTGGAGCCGTCTGAGGGCGATTTTCGAGCCGTATGGGCAATACTTTTACTTGCCCGAGGCAACCAAAAAGGCAGATCCATGCTGGTTTGCATTTTTGCTCACAATTAAGGAAGACGCGCCATTTAATCGAAATGATATTGTATCGCATTTGGAAAATGCTAAAATTCAAACACGATCATATTTCTCTGGCAATATCCTGGCACACCCAGGATATAATCATCTAGCAGCGGATTATGACGACATGGGCAAGGCATTTCCAAATGCCAATTTGGTTACGACAAATTCGTTCTTTTTGGGAACCTTTGCGGGTTTAACTCCAGATAAAATGGATTATATTCAACATACAGTTGATGATTTTTTTAAAAAAATAAGGAAGGTAAAATAATGAGACAGATAAAAATTGTTTATGTTACAGGATGTTTAGGGTTTATAGGAGCGTACATAACCAGAAATTGTCTTGCAAGGGGGTGGATGGTCTATGGCATAGATAAAGTATCATATGCATCCAACCCTCGACTATTGGAAGAGTTTAGGCAATATCCGAACTTTCACTTTGAACGTGCTGATATTTGCCAACTAGTACATTTATATGATTGTGATTATGTAATAAATTGTGCGGCAGAATCTCATGTTGGCAACAGCATAGTTAATAGCGATAAGTTTGTTAATAGTAATATAGTAGGGGTAAAAAACTTACTAGATTTGATTCGTTCAAAACAAGTCAATTGTAATGAACGTCCGATGTTGTTTCACCTAAGCACAGATGAAGTATATGGCGATGTAAAGAAAGGCGTGCACAAAGAAACAAGTGTTTTGAAGCCAAGCAACCCTTATTCAGCAGCCAAAGCAGCGGCAGATATGTTAATTCATGCATGGGGTAGAACCTATGGTATTGAATACATAATTCTTAGACCTACTAACAATTATGGAATTGGTCAATACCCGGAAAAATTAATTCCGCTAAGCGTTAAAAATCTAAGACGCGGCAAGAAAATAAGACTTCATGATCAGGGCAAGCCATCTAGAAACTGGCTACATGTAGAAGATACCGCAGAAGCGGTTATGGCGATACTTGATGCAGATGTGCGAAATGAAATATTTAATGTTTCTGGAGGCTTCGAACAAACAAACATTGATACAGTTAAAAAAGTAATTTCCGCTTTCCACAGCCCAGACGAAGACTGGACCAACCATGTAGATTTATCATACGATAGAGAAGGACAAGATGTAAGATATGCTATTGATGACTCTAAGCTTAGAAAACTAGGATGGGAGCCAGAAAAAGACTTTAATGAAGAAATATATGATATCGTAACACATCATAAAGAAAATTTTAGGTGGTAATTGAGTGAGCGACAAAACAACTATTAATCGATTTGATGTAACAGCTTTATATGACAGCTTTGTTGAATCAGCTATGGCGTGCCCCGCCCCGGAAGGACCATGGCGCAAGCCAAAGCTTGTAGAATACGTAAGAAACCAGGAAGAATGGGATGGTATTACATATTTTACAGATAAGTTGTTGCATTTGGCTCCCCAAGTTGAATCAAAATATAAAATTGCAATTCTGATGGAACCGCCAGAATTATTGCCACAAATATATAATATTGTACAACACTTTGAAGAACATTATGATTTAATATTTACATATGCAACAGAGCTTGTCGAGCTAAATCCAGAAAAATATATATTTTATCCCGCAGACATGGCTGCGATTGAAGAAGAAAATTGTAAGATGCACGATAAAACTAAGTTAATATCGATGATTTATTCCAATAAAACAGAATTACCGGGACACCAACTTAGACACATTATTGCTGATCGGTTTATACCAGTAATAGAATACGATAAAATAGATTTGTATGGCACAGGCACAGACAATCCAATCAAAAATAAATCCGAAGGATGTATTGATTATATGTTTCAAATAGCAATTGAAAACACCAGTCGTAAAAGTTATTTTGCAGACAAGCTTTTAGATTGCTTTATTACAGGGTGCATACCTATTTATTGGGGATGTCCCAACATAGATGAATTTTTTGATATACGAGGAATTCTCACGTTTAACAGTTTTGACGAATTAAAAGAAATATTAGAAAACTTAAGCGAGGCACAATATTTCTCCATGCTAGAATATGCACAAAACAACTTTAACGTAGCAAATGAAAACTACACCTGTCCAGATGATTATATCTATCAAGAAGTTGTTAAAAGATTAAATATATGAGCCATATTGTAATAAGAAATTATGATACAGAAAAATACAATTTTGCATATATGCTGCAAAATTTATATAATGTGAAAAACTTGAATCAAGTTCATATTCTTGATCCTGAATTGTGTGCTGGAGAATGGGCAGCAGTTCGATTTGACAATGAAGTTAAAACATATTTTCATCAAGTTTTCTATGGCAAGTTACGAGAACCTTGGAAAGAGTTTGTAGATGCATATAACAGTTTTGTAGAAAATGAAATTGCTCCCCTGTTCGATGAAGATTTCGTATATCAAACAACACCATCATTCCGAGTCCAGGTGCCAAACAATAAAGCAGTTTCATTATGGCATTGTGATAGCGATGAAAGGCACTTGCACCCTCTAGGGGAAATTAATTTTATTGTTCCAATGACAAAGGCATTTGACACTAATGCCACATGGGCAGAATCTGCACCCGGAAAAAAAGATTTTAAACCAATGGAAATGGAATATGGACAGTTTGCACAATTTAATGGAAATCAATGCTTGCATGGAAATAAAATAAATCAAACTGGTATCAGCAGGGTTAGCTTTGATTTTAGGATTATGCCAATGAGCAAATACACTCCAGAATTGTGGAATTTAGACGAACGAGCCAACTCAAGATCGGCGGCTGGTACCACTCCAACAAAATTTTTAATTGGTGATTATTATTCACTATACAAGAAGGTTCAACATGTATGAGTCGCTAGAAAAAGTAACAAAATTGCTAGAAAATCAGGGATATGAAATCAACGATCCTTGGGATGTTGTAGATGCTTTTGAGAAAAAAGTCGCAGAGTATGCGGGTAGCAAATATGCAGTTTCGCTAGATAATTGCACAAACGCTTTATTCTTATGTTTAAAATACCTCAATGCCCATGGATGGCTCCGCACGGGGCACACTATCACCATACCGTCCAGAACTTATCTTTCTGTTCCAGGAACGATTATTAATGCTGGTTGCGATGTAAAGTTTGAAGATATTGAGTGGGATGGCTTATATCAATTAAAGCCATATACTATTTATGACAGCGCAACAAGATTTAGAAAAGGTATGTATGTTAAAGACTCATTTCAATGTTTGTCTTTTCATATGAAAAAGATCTTGCCTATTGGAAAAGGCGGCATGATTTTAACCAATAGTAAAAAGGCATATGATTGGTTTAAAGTGGCAAGATATGAAGGGCGTCATATAGAATTGACTTATGAGGATGATAGTTTTGATATGATTGGGTGGAATATGTATATGCCGCCAGAACAAGCCGCAAGGGGCATTATGCTTTTTGAGGAATGTGCAGAACAGAACGGCGACTGCGGCGGGTCTTGGAGATATAGAGATATATCACAGTTGGATATTTTTAAAAGGGCGGAAAATGAGTAAAAAAAACATATATTTATTTGAAATTAATGATATTATTGCAAACCAAATTAAACTCCCATACAGTACTGGTCTTATTTGGTCTTATTGCTTGCAAGACCAAACAATAACAGACAATTACAATCTAGATGGATGGTTTTATTACAGGCAAGAAGTAGATGACATTCTATCACAAATAAACAATCCACATATTATTGGATTTAATTGTTTTGTTTGGAATTATGAATATAATAAACAAATTGCAGAACTGATCAAGAAGAAATATCCAAACTGTATAATTGTGTTTGGAGGATGGCAAGTTCCCATAGCAGATAGAAACCAGGGATTTTTTGTAGACTATCCATATGTCGATATTATTGTCCACGGAGAAGGCGAAATTGCATTTAATGATGTCTTGCTTGAGGCGCTTAAAGACGAGCCAGATTGGAAATCTATTACAGGATGTTCGATACCTAATGACGATTTAACAACATTTGTTACGCCATCAAGACCCCGTATAGATGATATCGATAAAATGCCGTCCCCCTATTTAAATGGATTGTTCGATGAGCTAGTGGCTAAATGTGATCATGATTATGTATTAGAAACCACTATTGAAACTACAAGAGGGTGTCCATATGCTTGCACTTTTTGTGAAATTGGAACCAAATATTATAATAAAATAAAAAGGCAATCCTATGAAAAGGTAAAAAAAGAAATTGATTGGATATCCGATAATAAAGTTGAATTTATTTATAACGCAGATTCGAATTTTGGTTTATTCCCAGAGCATTTGGATGTTACAAAATATATGGTACAGAAAAAGAAAGAAACAGGATATCCGGCTAAACATCGATGCGATTGGGCGAAAAACAAAGCAGATAAAATTATTCCGTTAGCCAAGATATTTACAGAAGCGGGCATGGATAAAGGTATTACAATAGCCTTGCAATCTATGAATCCCAACGTGCTTAAAGCGGTTAAAAGGCAAAATGTAGATAATGGAAAGCTTGAGAAGTTTTTCGAGATGTATAACGATGAAGAATTAACAAGTTATGTAGAATTAATACTAGGCTTACCAGAAGAAACGTTAGACAGCTTTATGGATGGTGTATGTAAAACAATGGAACTTGGACAACACAATTACATTGGCATATACTCATTAACAGCATTGCCAAATACTCCGTTTGGAGATCCAGAGTATATTAAACAATATGGCTTGAATGTTATCAACACATACACGGCTTTTAACCATTATGACATAACGGAAGAAAATGATTTTGAGCGCGAAGATATGATTGCTGGCAGTAATACGATGACATATAATGAATATAAAAGAGCACATATTTTTAGATGGGTGGTGATGTTTGGACATTATCTTGGGACAGTTCAATATATCTCAAGATTTTTGCACAATGTGAAAGGCATTTCTTATAGAGAGTTTTATGAAGGTTTACTGGAGTACATGTATGACAATCCAGATAGCTTTGTGGGGAAAGAGTTGCAGAAAACAGTTAATAGCTTAGAGGCAGTCTTGGCAGTGGAACAACCATGGGGCAGAATATTGCCAGATGTAAGGCAAAACTTTGCTTGGGATTTCGAAGAAGCAACTGCAATTAGGGTTTCTCAAAACAAACAAGAATTTTATGACAATATTAGAGACTTCCTCTCGTCTGCATTTGACATAGAATTGAATTCTGCCATAGACGAATTGTTTGAATATCAAGTATTGGCACTAATAGATCCTACACGCGAATATCCAGTTAGAAGCGAATTTCAATATAACATTCATGATGTAATTACAAGAAAAAGTCAATTAAAAGAAGCGCACAGCAAGTTGAATTTTGTTGCTGATAATTATGATGGAGATTATTATCGCTGGGGAATAGAGAAGCTATGGTGGGGCAGACGAGTCGCAGCATGCAAAACAAAAGTAGAACGTGTCAACATATAAATTATGTCAGATAAATGGACTTGGAAAACAGCACATCAGTCCCCAGGTGCGGGAATTATTATTGTTAAACAAATATCAAATGAATGGAAAATATTAGGAATGTGGTGCCGAGGAGGATACGATATTCCCAAAGGACATACAGAAGAAAACGAATCTGCTTTAGAAACCGCAATACGAGAATGTCGAGAAGAAGTCAATATTACAAATTTAAAGTTTACATGGGGTATAAAAAAAATAATATTAAACAAATTAACGGTCTACATTGCCGAAACAGAGGAACCGGCAGAAATTGTTCCCAATGATAAAACCGGAATTTATGAACATGAATTTTTCCATTGGTTAGATTGGAATACAATGTACAAAAGCACATATCATTATCTTAAGCCAGCAATTATTTGGGCTAAAGATTTGATTTATTTAGAGGATAAAAATAGTGAAATTACAAATACGTGATATACAAAATACTAAACAAGAAAAATCTGCAATAATCTGCGGACATGGACCCAGCTTGGGTCCAATTAAAGATAAAATTGAAAGCCTACAATCTCAAGGTAAGCTTGATCGATTTTCGCTAAACAATTGGTATGATTATTTTAATACTGTGCCAACTTATTGGATCATAAGTAATACAAATTTTAACATTTTTAACATGTTTCATCAAATGAACGAGTTTAATACGCCGATATTTTATTCTATTGACGGCGATCCTACTGAATACTCATTTATAGATGCTAATTTAAAATGTGATTATTTACCATATGATCAGAGACACTTTAAGCAAAAAAACTGTAGGGATATTTTAGAATCATTCCGTAATCATTATCAAAAACATGAAAATTTTAATTTTATGGAATATGGCAATAATTCAGCAATGTGGAAACCGCCAAGAACAGGTGGACCTTATGGGTGGGCTGGTTTTGATCCTTATCAAAGATGCTGCGGTAGAAAAATTACAGAGGAGGCAACAATTCAAGAGTGTTTACAAGAGTTGACCGGGCATAATGATCATTACAGCACGGCAGATACAGTTGCGTTCCACGCGGTAGCATTTGCTCTCTTAATGGGATACAAAACAGTATATATTGCTGGCATGGACTTAGATTACAGCAAGGGATATGACAATCCAGAAATGCCTATCAACATTGATCATTTAAATATATGGCACAATTATAAAGAAAACACATTAAACGATATTCGAATATTAAGCGAAAGCGCCGATATGTTAAATTCTAAAATTGTGAATCTAACAATAGAGCCATGGTATGACGGATTTGAACGCGGGGCTTTGGAGTTGTGAGTGAAGGCAATCGTTTTAACCATTGTTGGTTTGTTATACCCGCTAGATCAAATTCTAAGGGATTACCATTAAAAAATCAAAAATTGTTTAAATATACCATCAATACCATTCCAGACAAATTGCATAATAATATAATTGTGTCTACAGACGATTTGACGATATTAGAAAAATGTAACAATATAGGATTAAACACAATAAAAAGAAGGGAAGAGTTATCTCAAGATCACGTTTCTATAAAGGATGTATTAATAGATGTTGTAAAACAAAAAAAAATACTTGACGATGACGATATAATCATGTTATATTTAACATATCCTCAAAGAAATTTTGAAGATATTAAAAACGCCTACGAGTTTTATAAATCACAAAATGCTGACAGCATGCTTTGTCGATTGCCGGTAAGAAGTAATCCATTTTTATGTTATTACGAACTCGACGGTCATAAGGGCAAAAAAATTATAGAACACAATTTATATCGCAGACAAGACTATCCACCTTGCTTTGAAGCTTCACACTTTATTGCAATTACAAAGGCTCGCAAATTACTAGAATTGGACAGCAATTTATATTCAGAAAACACCGTTTTTTACCCTATAGATACAATAATTGATATAGACACATTAAACGATTACGTAAAATTTAAAAGTATTAAAAATGACAAATAGAACTAAAATTATCGCAGAAATTGGAATTAATCATAACGGCTCAGTTGAAACAGCCAAGCAGTTAATCGATGTGGCTAAAGTCGCAAGGTGCGACTATGTTAAATTCCAAAAAAGAACCCCGCAAATTTGTGTACCAGAGCATCAAAAAGATAAGCCAAGAGATACCCCATGGGGCGTCATGACATATCTGGAATACAAAGAAAAGATTGAATTTAACAAGCAAGAATATGATGAAATATTTTCTTATTGTGAGCGCATAGGTATCGACTGTTTTGCATCCGTATGGGACGAACCATCAGTAGAATTCATGACACAGTATACAAATGCCGCAAAGATACCATCAGCACTCATTACCAATCACAATTTATGCCTACAAACAAGAGAGCATAACGAACTTATGATTATTTCCACTGGCATGAGCACGGAACAAGAAATAGAAGAGTGTGTAGATGTTTGCAACCCAGACGTTATAATGCATACAAATTCTTCCTATCCATCTAAAATAGATGAGCTAAATTTACATTATATTAATTGGCTTAAGCGCAAGTATTCTTGGGCGGAAATCGGATATAGTGGTCATGAATTTGGACTAGTCACTACATTTGCCACTGTTCCAATGGGAGCAACTTGGATAGAAAGACATATCACACTTGACAGAACAATGTGGGGAAGCGATCAAATGGCTTCTATTGAGCCACATGGTTTAATTAAACTTGTTAAAGGTGTCAGGGATATAGAAAAAGCTCTGGGTTCCACAGGTCCAAGAAAACTTTTAGGAAGCGAATTGGCGAAAAAACAATCATTGAGGGGAGCCTAGTATTGGACAATTTATATCACATATCAGTTCATAAATGCGCCAGCCAATGGTATGAAGCATTATTAAAACATGAATTAGTGCAAAATTGTACAGACTATGATGTCAAGCATTATGAAACAGATTTAAAAAATCCTCTTCTTTACATGCAAAATTATTTTACACACGCAGAAGTCGTTCCCGCAGCCCACGATTGGACCGCCCTTCCCGGACTACAGGATGCAATGACGCCATGGCGTAGCCGCCGTGGACCGGAAAGCAAATGGTGGAGAATCGATCCATCAGCACCAATCGAGCCACCACCAGAAAATTTATGTATATGTGGGCTATATACAAGTTATCAAAAATTTAAACACTTAGTTAACACGGATAATTTTAAAGGCTTTTACGCAATTCGTGATCCGAGGGAAATTTTGGTTTCCGCATATAAACATTTTACACTTAGAGAGCCAGCCCGACATGCCATATCGTTTTTTAGAAATTTCGTCTTAGCACACCCAGAATGGGCATTAGTAATTGAGATATCAGATCAAGATTTTAAGATGGCAAAAAAAGATGATGGCGAGTACTCATACGATTACTGTGCTACTGAACATACCCCGCACGGAGTGATAGAGCATGTCAGGATGGGATTATATGGCGGCTTTGAAGGCTATATGGTCAATGATGATATTGAATGTGAAGAAGAGAGAAAACAGGCTTGTTTGAGAAACATGATAGATATTTTAACTTTTAATCTTGGTTTATATCCATCGATGTATGATTGGGCAACAAAATGTAAAGATGATAGAATATTGATGATTAAGAATGAAGATTTTTTGATAGATTATAAAATTGAAAATTTTGAAATGCTTTTTGATCATCTAGAGATTAACATACCTAAAAACAACATAGCACAAATATATGATGATATGAGGTTTGAAAAATTTTCAGAAGGACGTGCGCTAGGAGAACAAAATAACAATCACCATTACCGCAGCGGTACTTCTGATACTTGGAAAAAAGAATTAAACGACGAGACATTAGATTACTTTTATAAGAAAACGGGCGATCTAATAGACGTATTACAATATGACAGATAAGGATTATAATAATGAACATATTTATTGATATTGACGACACAATTTGCAGAACACCAATTAATGGAGATTATGGTCAAGCCGAAGCGATACAAGATAGAGTAAATAAAGTTAATAGCTTATATGATGAGGGGCATGTAATTGTATTTTGGACTGCCAGGGGAAGTGGCACAGGAATTGATTGGACCGATATTACACAGCGACAATTAGAAGCCTGGGGAGTAAAATATCACCAATTGATGTTTGGTAAGCCCGTATTTGATGTTTTTATCGATGATAAATCGATTAATTCAGATATGTTTTTTGGCAATTTTGTAACAAATGAAGAACAAACAGAACAGCCACAAGGTGAGGAATAAAATATATTATGCGTTTTTATAAAAATATAGAAGCCTGCAGAATTTGCGGTTCAAAAAATCTAACTGAAGTAATACACATTGAAGATCAATATCTATCGCCCACATTTGTCCAAACAAATGTTAATAATCCTTTAGCCGATATTCGTGTACCACAAACATTGGTATTGTGCGACAAAAGCGATAATAATGATGGCTGCGGCTTGTTACAACTTAAAGAAACAGTGGATCCTGATTTGTTATATCGTGAGTACTTTTACAGATCTGCTGTTAGCGATACTATGCGAAGGGATTTGCATGATGTTGTAGATGAAGTATTAAACAATACCCAAGTTACTGTACAGGATAATGATGTAGTATTGGATACCGGCGCAAATGACTGCACAATGCTCTCATATTTTCCAGAAACGCTAACACGAATTGGAGTGGAGCCAGCAAATAATATTGATTGGGGACACGTCCCAGATTCAATAAGCATTGTTAATGATTATTTTACATACGATGCTATTAAAGAAACTTTAGGCGATAAAAAGATTAAGATTTTAACTTCTTGTGCCATGTTTTATGACCTAGATGAGCCAAATAATTTTGTTGCAGATGTTAAAAAGACATTAGATCCGCAAGGTATGTGGTGTATACAGCTTAGCTATTTACCATCGATGTTAAAAAATATTAATTTCTATGATATTTGCAATGAGCATTTAGAATATTATTCTTTGCAAACTTTGCACAATTTAATGGAAAGACATGGATTATCAATTTTTGATGCAACAACAAACCATGTTAATGGCGGAAGCGCTCGCGTGTTTATAACTCATAGCGAAAGAGAATTAGAAGAAACAGAGAGACTACAAGCATTATATAAAATGGAAGCTTCGTTAGATTTGAACAACGAGCAAACTTATTTTAATTTTAAAGCTAAAATTGACGAACTTAAAAACAAGATTAAAAGCACAATGTTATCAGAAATTCAACAAGGAAAATTAGTATTAGGTCTTGGGGCATCTACCAAGGGCAACATGCTACTGCAACTTTTTGATATAGGCAAGGAGACAATTCCTTATATAAGCGAAAGAAACCCAGAAAAAGTGGGCTTAAAAACACTTGGCACAGATATTGAATTAATCTCCGAAGAAAGAGCAAGAGAGCTAAATCCAAGTTGCATGCTTGTTTTGCCATGGTATTTTAAAGATGAAATCGTTAAACGAGAAAAAGAATATTTAGAAAATGGCGGCAAGCTTTTGTTTCCCATGCCGTACCCACACATAGTACATAAAGATGGAGAAACACAACTATGAAAGTTCTGGTAACAGGCGGAACTGGCTTTGTGGGAAAACGTCTACAATCGATTAAACCAAATTGGATATATATATCTTCTAAGGATTACGATTTAGTAGCTACGGACGACTGCAAAAGAATGTATAATGACATACAACCAGATGCAGTTGTACATTTAGCGGGCAAGGTCGGAGGTATAAAGGCAAACGATATGAATCCAGCCGATTTTTATTACATTAACACGATGATTAACACTAATATCGTACATCAAGCTAAAGAATGCGGAATTAAGAGAGTATTATCTTCTTTAAGCACTTGTACATTTCCTGATGTCGTGCCAAGCTATCCATTAACAGAGCAAGATATTTTATGCGGACCCCCAGCCATTACCAATATGTCTTACGGTTATGCTAAGCGAAGTTTATATATTCAATCTAAAGCCTACCGTAAACAATATAATCTAGATTATTCTACATTTTGTCCATCGAACCTATATGGACCAGAAGATAATTTTGATTATGATAGCTCGCATTTTGTCTCCGCACTGGTTCGTAGATTTTTCGAAGCTAAAAATGGCGATACACTTGAATTTTGGGGCTCGGGAAATGCATTACGGCAGCAATTATTTGTTGATGATTTGGCTCATATCATCCCCATGTTGCTAGAAGAGCATCATAGCGATATTCCAATAATTGTAGCACCAAACGAAAATTTGTCTATTTCTAATATGATTGATATTTTACGAAAATACATTAACAAAGATGTAAATATTAAATTTAATTCGCATCTAGATGGACAATACAGAAAAGACGGTAGTAACGGCAAGCTGCTAAATATGATTGGCAAATTTAACTTTACACCATTTAAAGATGGCATAAAAACTACGTATAACTGGTATAGTGAACAAAATGGGTGATATTGCCAACAGATACAAGCCGATATTTGGGGACAACCCCATGCGCATAAAGCCCCAAGATGAGCAATTGGATGCTGAATGCTTATTGTTATCTTATCCTAAATCTGGAAATACATGGGCTAGATATATTGCAGAAACAATTTCAGACAGACCAACTATTGGATATGATGTCAAATTACCTATACGACATGATTATCACAACTCATTAGATCATCCGATATATAGCAGAATTAATATATTTGGCGATCATTGGTCAAACAACGATGCTAGACAAAAATTTAATACATTTATCAACAACGAGAACATACTTTTAAAAAGACATACTTGGGATGACAAGGAGGCACATACTAAAAATGCCTATACAAAATTAATCTTGATTGTTAGAAACTATAAAGAATGTCTTTTGCGAAATGATGTGCATATAGAAAGGTTATATTGTACGCAATGCACAGATGTAGATAAAGGAGAATTCTGCGATAGATCGCCTTTGCTTAAAACAGGGCATTCAAGATATTGCCATCATGCACACAAAGAAGTATATATATACCTTGACAATATAGAAAGATTTGATGAACATAAAGGTCCAAAATTATTAATTTACTATGAAAACTTGCTAATGAATCCAAAAGATGTTATATATAAACTAACAACATTTTTTAATTGGCAAATGGAGAAAGCAGACAAGTTTGTTAGCGAATTACAACTCCATGAGCAAAGTAGCGTAAAACATTATATTTGGGGAGCAGAATCAGCCGTACAAAAAGATCCATATTGGCATTCAAGTAAGAAACTAAATGAGGATCCTACAATGTTGTATCAGGTCGATGTTGTTATGCGGCATAAAGCAGGTGCGTTATATAGCAAATATTTAGAACGCTACGCGGAAAAAACTGGATTTGATTTAGACTGACCGGAGGATGATATATTATGAGTAAAACTGCATTAATTACAGGCGTAACAGGACAAGATGGTTCATATTTAGCGGAAGAATTGCTAAAAAGAGGATATTTTGTTGTTGGGTTGAAAAGAAGAACATCAAGTATATCTACTGAAAGAGTAGATCACATTTTTAATAATTCGAATTTTGAAATGAGATACTACAATCTACATGATGCAACCTGTATGTACAGACTTTTATCGGAATATGAGCCTGATGAGATTTATAATCTAGGAGCACAATCTCACGTAAAAGTCTCTTCAGAGGTGCCAATAGAAACAATTGATACCATCGCTTTGGGTACAACAAAATTGCTTGAAGCCGTATTGTGGTGCTGCCCGGAAACCAGATTTTATCAAGCATCTTCATCGGAAATGTTTGGCGACAACCCCGAGAGCCCAAAAAATGAAAATACTGTATTTATGCCCGCTTCACCATATGCTTGTGCAAAGGTATGTGCACACCATCTTATAAGACATTATCGTGAAGGATATGGCATGCACGCGTCAAGTGGCATATTATTTAACCATGAATCTCCACGCCGAGGCGAAACGTTTGTAACTAGAAAAATTACCAGAGCTGCTGCTAAAATTAAATTAGGTCTGCAAGATGAATTAAGCTTGGGTAATTTGTCCGCTCATCGAGATTGGGGATTTGCAGGGGATTACGTTGAAGCTATGTGGCTAATGATGCAACAAGATACGCCAGATGACTATGTTATTGCAACCGGCGAAACACATAGCGTAAAAGAGTTTTTGCAGACAGTGTTTGAACATGCAAAATTAGATTTAGATAAGCATGTAAAAATTGATCAACGATTATTTAGAAAACACGAAGTGCCGCATCTATTAGGAGATGCGTCAAAAGCAAAAGAAAAGCTAGGCTGGGAACCAAGTGTTACCTTCAATGAACTAGCGATTATGATGTATGAATCAGATTTACAACAATTAACAAAGGAGTTATAAAATGACTATAGAACATAATGTGAACTTAACAATAGACAAACTTAGCGATCAGGCATTAGGAGCGATAATGATGGCATTACAAAAATCATTATTGGAGCAATCCGATATCGTCCCGGTGCTTAAAGGATTTGACTTTGTTCGCACCGATCAAGGACTTGTTGTGCGCAACCCCCCTATCGTTAGGGCGGCGCACAACAATACAGAAGATGCAGAAGAGCTAGATGAGGCAACTGAATAGTGCCGAGATATTCATATATTTGCACCAAATGCGATACAAATATGGAACTTAGGCATTCCATTTCTGAAACAATACAGGATTGTCCAAAATGCGAGGAATTGTCATGTCTAAAAAAAATTCCATCAATGCCTATTATTATCTCAAAAGCACAAACCGTGCAAAAAGAACCAGTTGGTACTCTCGTAAAGCAGTATATTGAAGAAACGAAAAATGATGTAAAAAGCGAAAAGAAAAGATTAAAAAAAATAGATTACGAAGGAATAAAAGAGTAAGAATATGTTGAAATTAGCAATAACATTAGGAATAACAAGTACAGCATTGCTGGCTATTTGTGTATTTTTAATTTGGTATGGCAGAAAATTATTATCAAATTTGCTTTATCTATCGGAAAATATTGGAGATTTATTAGCTATAATGAAGAACTTTTCACTTCATTTAGAATCAATAAATGAAATGGAATTATATTATGGAGATCCAACATTAGAAAATTTGCTTACTCATTGTTCCGAAATTGCAACCGAGATAGAAGTATTTCAGGAAATAATTCAATTGTCTGAAATTAGTATTAGTGAGACACAAACAGATTCAGAAGAGGAATTAAATGAGGAGTCAAATAAACAGAATGAGCAAAACAGCCCCACCGAAGAAAAAGCGCAGGACTAGAGGAAAAAAATCTGGAAGGCATTATTTTACCAAGGACCACGAAAATGCAATAATTCAATATGTTGCATCGTCTGATCAAAAAGAGCGTACAGAGTTATATGTTGAATATATCGGACCCGCTTTCAACGAAATGGTGGATAAAATTGTATATACATATAAATTTACAACACTGCCTAATATTGATTTTTTAAAAGATGAGTGTAAAGTGTGGCTCACTACAATCCTCGACAAATATGATCAAAGCAAGGGGTCTAAAGCGTTTTCATATTTTAGCGTAATTACCAAAAATTGGTTTATACACAAGGTTAAAAAAAATTCGATAAGGACAAAACGCGAAGTATATTACGAGGAAATGCCAAAAGATGCAGAACTTGAATTTGTTTCTTCGGAAAATAAATATTTTGCAAACCGAAATGAACAAGAATTTTGGCGTTTTTTGTGGGAAGAGATAGATACATGGGACACTGGCAATCTAAAAGAAAATGAAAAGAAAGTTTTAGAAGCCGTAAAAATCCTACTTTCCACCCCGGATGATATTGAAATTTTTAATAAAAAAGCAATTTATCTTTATCTAAGAGAGCTTACGGGCTTAAATACCAAACAAGTAGTCAACAATTTAAACAAACTACGCGCAAAATATTTTATTTTTAAGAAGAATTGGGAAGACGGTAAAGTGTAAAAATTTTAGACATTTCTATTTATTAATATAACTGGGAGATGTTTAAATGAAAACATTAGATTCATATCTTAAAGAAGCGATTGATAACATACGAGATGATCGTGAAGTCACCAAAGAATTACTAGACGATGTTATTAAATATCTAGGTGCTGACGAATCTCGCCATAGAGAAGTAGGCGCAATAGCCGCCAAATATGTAGAAACCTTGCAACGTTCCAACGAACAGCTTGTAAAGGTTTCTTCTTTATTACAGAAAGAAAAAACAAGCTCCACTGGCTTGACTATAGACGACAAGGAAGAGATATTCGACCTTATAGGGAATAGCGTCAAATGAGCGTAGAACAGCCAGAATCGACCCCGGATACTGCTAATGCAAGCGCACCATCAACCTCTGCTGGTTCATTAGGGGGGCTCCCGCCGTTAGATCAATTTGAATTTATGAACGAGAGCGTTGTGGAAACTCCTGTGATAACTCCCAATATAGATCTCAAACGGGCAAACCCGTTTGAGGTAATGATGCGCTCAATCGACAAATTTTCAAACCCATCCTGGCTTGACGGACCTGGGGCTGGCACCGGGCTTAAAGCAATTGTGTTGCGAGTCGAAGATGACGGTTCCGATCCCAATTCATCGGAGGCTAGTGGATGGATCGGAGCCTGGAACAAGCTCAAGGACCAATTTTCAGCCATGTCACCGCCACCAGTGCTTCCAAGAGTAAAAGTTTATATCCCCAAGCTAGATTCGGATATGCCGTTCCCAGAAACTTATGGAAATAAAGACAATCCAGCAGCAGACCATAATTTAATTAATATGTTTCAAACTGCACAATGTGCAGATGAAGCGCTAGCAGGCGGAGGAGGCTCAACTGGTGGTCAAGGATGCCCTGGACCTGGAAGCATTGTTGAGGTTCAATTTGAAAATTTAATAAACCGCACCGGCTTAAGATATATTAAAGTAATTCAACATGTTGCAGGCGATGAAGGCTCGTCCCCAGGCGCGGGTTCAAATTTTGCAAACCAGGGAGGCGTTCTAAGCGCAGGCTCGGCAGAAGGTGCAGATCTTGAAGGAGCTTCATATACGGGGCAAGGAGTACCAGCCGAAATTTTAGTAACAAAAGACAGTTATGTGGGCGATAATCCCACCCTCCTTCCACCCGCAGCAGGAAATACATACACGAAAATTTGTTTGCCACCATCTCATCGAACAGCACGGGAAGGCTGGCCAGGTAAAGGTACCGGCGCAGCCGGTATTAGGCTATATCGAGCAGTGACCGAATTAAAGGCATTTGTTAATGCAAGATTGGGAGAAGGTTATTGCGATTTGGGGCACTTAGGATCGGTTAGAGATTTAGAGAGCACATTTCAGCCCGGTGCGCCAGGAGCACCAACTAGGGTTGCAACAAGCAAACATGCTGTGGGATTAGCACAAGATATATATTTTTATACCAAAGCGCTAGACGACCAAGGCGTTGTTGGAGAACAGGTAGTATGCCCGCTTTCGCATGTGGAAGCCAACAAAACAATGCAGGTTCTCGCCCAGCAACGTGGATGGGGAAACATTACGCCTGATAATTATAATAGAATAGTAAATGACGAACCCCTCATTAGAGCAGTAAATGATTTTTTCGAATTGCCAGAGAACGGAGATCTAGTATGGGGAGGGCACTTCGGCGGCAATAATGCTTCATGGGGCAGAAAATCATATGATTGGGTGCGCATGGGCACAGCCGGTGAGATGAAATCTATACGTATTGATGAAATACATCACATTGAAATTAGAGATGGGGCAGAATATTGGACAGAGTACATGGAACCATTATCTCCATATTTACAAGCAGCAGGCATACCAGTTCCTATGCAACAATCAGATTTATCGCAAGTGCTTCCTGCAATCTACAGCGCCATAAGAGAGGGTAACATGACAGCAATGGGAGACTTCGAGATGCCAGGGGCTGTTGTAGATGACGAGGCAGTAGTATAATATGGCTTGTAAGTTTAAAATAAATAAGTTTATGCAACGCGTAGAAGAATTGGATTTAGAATCATTCTTGCCACAAATTAAATGCTCGCCACAATCAACAGTAGCCCCACCATTGGCATCAAATCTTGACAATAAATCTGAAAGGCAACAGCGTACACCTTTAAATATTGATTCTCATATAAATTTTGGCGGGAAAGCAAGTGAGTTACTCGTTGAACGTTTTAAGCAGATATATAACACAAAAAAATATATATGGCTTGACGACGGCGCACCTTATTATTTAAATTTGATAGCAATACGAAATTCTTCGCCACAACGACATTACGATGATTTATTATACGTATGTTATAGAGATGAAGCTTTAGTTTGGCGCGTTCATGTATATCCGATCACTACACAACCGGGATATCTACCAGGAAAAAATCTAGCTATGGCACCTGGACAATATATTAAAGCTTACCAGATTGGACACACCATTGATGACAAGCCAGATGTTCGTTGGGGGATCTTGGGAAGAGAAGAAGGTCGAGCTTTAGTGCAAAGAAGACATCTTTATGCTCCTGCATATTATATATCAGTTAACAATGGCGAATTAAGAAAACAGTCTTTAAAATCAACAGCATATGCCTCAATACGACCAGCAGGCTATCGTTCGGGGGAATTCGATATATATGCTTTACCTGAATATTATGACGAGTACAATGTAACCGACAAATATAAAGGTCACCAGATATTCCAATCTTTTAAAGATTTTACTTTTTTTATGAATTTGTGTGAAAAAATTGCTCAATTTAGGGCAACTGCGAACAATATTTCTACTGCCAAATGGAATAGTGATGAGTCCATTACATATACTTTAATATTAGATACAGATATGGGATTGCAAGGAATTCCTGGACAAAATAAATTATGAGCGATTTAAAAAAAACTATTGATAGATCTGGAGCTTTTAGTCGTAATGTTGTAGGCAAGCAAGCAAACAAAACATTACAGGAAAGATATTATGGTGCGGCAGGCGATATTCCAATTGAAGGACTGCCAAAGAGAATTGGTACGCCTAGGGAAAAAATATATTCAAATCAAAATGCTTATATAGTCTTAGGAGGAGACAGACCAGGAAGCAGACTATCAGGATATGCCGGTAAAGGCGCAACTCAATCTGCTGCCATCGATCTTGTTGTTGGGCTCGGTGGACCAACACCAGAATCGGACAAGCACGTAGATCCAAACATACAAACAGATGCGGCTAGAATTTATATTAGTCAAAAAACCGATATTGATCAAAATTTTAATTTATGCCAAGGATCGGTAGGCAGTCCCAAATCTAGATCGGCTATAGCGTTAAAAGCCGATGGCGTTAGGATAGTCGGGAGAGAAGGAATTAAACTAATTACAAATACTGAAGACACAAACTCTAGAGGCGGCAAAATCAGAAGCACTGCTGGAATTGACATTATAGCTGGCAACAGAATTGACGGCTCGCACTCGCTCCAGCCCATGGTTAAAGGAGATAATCTAATTGAATGTTTAGCAGATTTAGCTGATCAGATAGAAGATTTGGCCAATATTGTACATGATTCATTAACAGACCAAATGAAATATAATCAGGCGATAATGACGCATGTACATGTATCACCATTTTATGGAATAATGACCAGTCCCTCTCAAACAGTCATGCCGGAAGGAGGCGAAGCAATGATGAACCATCTTGAAGGTGGTGTAATCCCTGGATTTCAAAATTCGCTAAATTTGGGCGTGACCTGGAGAAGAAAGTATTTACAGGCAGACGGCGGTACCGCTTATATTTGCTCAAGATTCAATAAAGTAAATTAAGAAATTATTATGGCAAACGATATATATGGCAATTTAAATATACTTGATAGTGCACTATCTGATTCCGTCGTAGAAGCCGCCGAATCTGAAGAGGGGATTAAAAACTTAATCAGTTCCGATGGAGGCGACCCATCTGATTATTATATTTGGGAAAGAAAACTAGTTTTTGGTGAGCAAACCAAATGGGTTGCAAAAAAACGCGTAGGCGCTGGCGGTGTAAGTGGTATATTTGAAAACACAGAAGATTTTGGTATTAATGAATGTTATACACGAAAATGGTGCTTAAATACATTATGCGCGGACGATTTATTGAAAACTGGACACGATGTAAGTGAATTTACTATTAAAAAAGAAAATAATCAATTTGCCATTACTCTTAATGATTTTTCCAAATCGCAAAAAAAGGCCAGACGATTTTTCACTCAGGTCACCGTCGCTGGCTCACCGTTATGGACTCGCGTTGATTCTGCCACAATTGATTCTATAGTAAAAAAAAGCAAGTATTCCATTACGAAAAATAGTCCAATATTCGATTGTTTTGACGATCCAAGATGGGTGCCAAATTTAAATGCAACCCCTAGAGATTGGATAGCGCAACAAACCAATAGTACATGGCTTGAGCCAAGCACAGCACGTTATACTTGTGCTGTTAATAGCTTGTATGAAACATATGATGGACAGGAAACAACCCGACAACAAGACATGATAGAACAAGCAGCAGAAACAATTCTTGGACATTTTGGTAAAAGCCCGACCCAAGAAGAAATTGATGTATTGTCTTCAATTGCGAAATTTGACGAAACATATATTGATCCAAGACCCGGCAGTAGAATGCGAGGTAAAATATCTCTCTCGGCTAAAGAGACAGATATTTTGCTTAAGCAAATACCAGATAAAACAGCTAGCCATCCCGACAATTTAAAAACGGGTCCATCTGTAGAAGATATTGAAGGGCTAGGTGGCTGGATCGGCTCTGATGCTACAACGACTCAAGCTTCAGCGCCGACTCAAAAACAAATAGCGGCTGATCCGTCTGCATCGGGAGCAGCAGGAACCCCGACAGATGAAGAGCATATAGGCGGGCAATTAGAAGTTGCATCTTATTCGTTATCTGATATGGCATCAAATATAGAAATAGTTGCGCAAGCATTAGAATATTTTGCCAACACTAATGAAAAATCTGAGACTCCGATTAAAATTATGTCTAGCGTTTTTGGCTTTGATTTATTAGATGAAGCAAAGCGATTAAGACAAGTTGTACCAGAGATTAAAAAATTATTAAAAAATAATAATGCTAGCCAGGATGGCACCATAGAAATGGCAATGGATTTTGATTGTTCAATCCCCAACGTAAACATTGTTCAAGTTTTACATAATAGCGAACACTTAACAAAGGGAATCGAGCAGTTTATGGACTCAGAGCCGATAAGAAATGCGATGACGATGAATTATGTGGCAAAACTATACGACATGGTTGGTTTTTTAAGAAATTCGGATCCGCCAACAATGCTAGATTTTATTGATAGATTTACTTTATCCGATATGTCGTTTCGAATGTTCACACCAGACGAACTTTCTCGACTTGGCAGCAATCCATTTAGCAATTCGTGCTCATCAGCATTTAAAGAAAATGGTGGAACTCTAACGGAAAAAATATCAGATACGCTAAATGATTCTCCAATAAAAACCTTGTTAGACAAAAAGAGAGAAGATGCACATTTGGGCTCACCAGAATTAAGACAAACAGTTAATTCCGAATCAGGAAAAACATTAGATTATGTTGGTGATAATCTTTTTGAATCTCCATCTGATCTTAATAAAGAATTATCTGGCGCAGACGGCGATAGTATATTTAAAAAATTGCTAAATAAGGTAAATTATAGAGATTTGATAGTAGCTCAAATTGAAGCCTGTTTGAGCGAAATGGTGGCACAAGGACGACTGGACATAGTTGTAAAAGCCTTACAAAAATATCCAAGACTAGCCGATTTGATGAATTCTAATAATAGTTGGGATATCTATAGTAGCATCGATGGACTTAAACAAGGTAGCAGTGGTGCGCTACAAGGAAATAAATTTGGATTTAGCGTCCCCGGCTACCCCAATTCGCTTACGATGGTGTCAGATTTTGAAGGATGCTTGCCTGCATTAAAAAAGGGCGAGTTCGAACCAAAATTACCCAGCGGTATGGATCCTGCAGATTTAGATTTATCTGATGTTGATAATCTAGACGATTTGGACATACCTGATATTGATCTTCAATTTCTTAAAGATTTAGAATTATCTGGAATTAATCTTAAAAATTTAGATTTGTCTGGAATTAATCTTAAAGATCTGGGCGGATTTGATTTTGGTAAATTAAATATAGATTCAATACCATCATTAGAACTTCCATCGCTTGACAAATTTGATCTTTTTGGTGGCGACCGGGGCTCACTCAAATCAATGACAAAGGGGGCAAATTCAACTTTAAATGGTATAGTTGGCGGCACACTTAGCGGATTTCTTGATGGGATATTAGGAAGTATGCCAGATTTCAAAGGATTGGACTTTGCAGGGTTTGATCCAGATATAGATCTTGGCGGCATGCTGGGTTCACTTAAAGATCTTGATCCGCCAGATCTACAAAAATATCAAAAACTTGCAGGTCTTGATTTGCAATTTGGAGAATTTAATTTTATCGATATTTTATCCGAATTTAAAGGTTTTGAACTAGGAGCATTTGATTTAGATCTAGATCTCTGGCAAGATTTTTTTAACAATTGCTTCTCAAAAGACAATAGAAAGAAAATTTTAAACTTACAAAAAAGCCTATTTCCTGATGGTGATCACACCAAATTTGATTTAAGATGGAATGATTTTCTTAAAGGAATTGATTTATCATTAAATCCCATTGAGTTATCCAAATTATATCAAGGCAATGCTGACGATGATTTATTGAGAACAGTGCGAGAAAAAATAGAGTTCGATTTTCCTGATTTTTCTCTCGGATTCCCAAATAACGCGTCAATTTCTGATTTTTTCAAATCAATGGGAGACAATGTTGATTGTGACAGTTTATCTAAAATTGCATTACCATCATGGGATCTCGTTCTAAAAGGATTAAACTTGAAAAAGTTTAAATCTAAATTTTCAGATAAAACAGGAATAGTTGCTAATTTGGTTGAAGATCTCCTGGCATCTAAAAACGATGGAAAAATTACTGCTGATGAAATAGCACAAGCAACAGTTGATGTATTAGCACAAAAAGAAAAATGCTTATTTGGGGCATTAAGAAATTTCGATCAAGGCAACCCCTTAAAGGGTGCCATGCCGCCACTAATCGGCAGCCCGAGTGCGTTGATTCCCAATTTACCACCTAGAGTCGCACAAGCGGTAGATATTACCCTAGATTCTATTATTGATCCCGTTATAATAGCATTTAATAGCGATGCGTCAGAATGGATAGATTCACTTTATTGTATAAACTATGACTATTGGGACAATTATGAGGGTCATTACCTGAAAACTGGAGCAGACAGGAGCCCAAACGGCACGTTGCCGGGCATGGGCGGATGGGGTGGCGGGATCGTTCCTTTTCACAATATGTCAAACTACTTCGAGTCACAGATGTCTAAAGCAACGGGCGCGATCCCCCTCACCACTGGACCTCCATGGGACTCGGATGATAAACTATTCCAGATTGGAGTAGCAGACGAGCTTATAGAAAGCATTATAGCGGCATCTGCAACATCTGTAATAATGCCAGGACCAGGGGGAACCACAAACACAACAATTCTATATGATATAGATCGCTTTAATTATCCAACTCCTTGGTGGGCTCGAACCGAGTCATTAAAACAAATAGCAAAATTAGCACTTATGGCTGGTTTACCAGGAATGCCAAAGAAAGAAATAGCATGCGAATATTTTAGCACACTTGGCTGGACTCCCACGCAGGGGGTTGACCGTCTTGTGGAGGTCAACGAGCACACCCTCAGCGGACTGTCCATCGAAATCAACGAGCCAAGGGCGTTGTCTAAAAATAGCGGTTTGCCACTTATAAACTTAGAACATTTTATGCCTGCTGCGTGTGTAGACACTTATGTGCCAAAAGATGAATATCAATTAGTAATGCAAGGGTCCACCACAAAAATGAAACCTGATACAGTTGTACCAAGAGTTGATGTGTTTGGGGCACTCCGGGTGAGGAATTTGTATGATAGCGGCTTAAGAATTGAAACGGTACGTAGTGCTATTACCGACGCTGCCAGTCCCATATTAGAAGGTGCAAATGCTACATTGCTTGGCTTCAGCGACAGCAACGCCGAAAGCACAGGTCAGCGGTCAATAGATCAATCGCAAATATTTGCATCGATGATTGTAAAAAGCGCACAAGATTTATTACTCCCTATAACAAGCCCTGGCACAAACGAAGCAAACATTAAATCAGCATTAGATGATTTACATATCAAATTCAAATCCAAAAAATGGAGCGAATATATGGAAGATCTTTACAATAATATTTTTAATGAAGTAGCGAATTCATCATTAAATAGCTTCTCTGCGTTAAATTCATTAACATTGACACCATCTACAGAAGATGCATGTGGATCTGGTGTACCTATAGATTTAATGAATGCCACAGAACATAAAAAGGATGCAAAAGACCTATTAAATAAACTTCTTTTTGACGATAATGCAAAGACAAAACAAAAATTATCCCCTGTACGGGAAGTCGGGGCAGAAACAATTGTAGGTTTAACGATTAGACTATACATTGTAGAATTTTGGTTGAAAAATCTATTCTTATTATCCGAATTTAAATGTTCCGAATTACTACAAAATTCTGAAGTACCAAATTTTATACAGTCTAAAATAAAAGAGGAGCTTGAAGACAGAGGATATTATGAAGACTTTTTGTGCGTTTTAGAAAATCTATATAATAGCAAACGCGAACAAGAAGAAGAATTACCTCAAGCATCCGACAGGGAAGATATGTTGGCAGCATTAATTGATATCGAGATGAAGAAAGCCGATTTTTTTGATGAAATAATTGGTGAAGATTCGATGAACATACATGACCACTTATTGCGAAAATGGATACCATTAAGAGAGGTAGCCGATGTCGGCTCGTCACCCGCCCCTGCCGACGCGATTAATGAAAATATATGTTATCAAGAAGCTAAAGACTTCGGCACAGCATATGGATATACAACATATCCCACTTATTGCGGCAAATCGGGAGCAGGCGCAGGATGGTTGGGCTCAAATTCACATAATTGGCAATCAGGCTATGGTGCCAACGGCGAGGGCAAATGGAATGTTAATAATTATGAAAAAAAATACCATCATGGTTTTGTTTTAGAGCGTTATATTAAAATTGATGACACCGACCTGTCCAACTTGCAGCGCAGCAATTCAAGTTATGGTACACGCCATGCAATTTCGAACCTTGGACATTCAGGGTTGTTTGGTACGTGCAATATTGAAGCATTCCAAGATTTTATAAACGAACGACTCAATATGACCGGCATTGATACTAGCAATACTGTTGAAGATTTCTTCGCAGGAGTATCATATGGACTTAGATTAAGTTATGTAGATTTTGATAGTACAGACCACGACAACGATGACATGCACGCGGACGCTTTCAACTCCGGGGTCGCGCTGCACGACCAGATTCCCATCGGACTCCCCGGCAACGCCAACGGTGACACATATTTTCATGCATGGGGATATCAACCTAATAGTGGTGTAGATGGCACCGGAGAAGCTGCGCCAAATAGCGTATATGCAACGTTGTTTGGTGCAGGGGGCGCAAGCCGGGGCGAATTAAAAAATAAAATCAGGGAAGAAAAAGCTTTTTGTGTCACAGAGGGTGGTCCATGGAATGCGCCTAAACCATATGAACTGTCGGGACGTGCAGGAGATCGTTGGGGAGATCTGGATGACGATGCGAAACCCCTCTCCGCAAATGTATATGTATTCCCATTAATAGAATCAGAAGTGTGCATCGATCCAACAACCACCCTAGGCGAATTAGTAGATGGAAATGTATTTGCAGGTTGGGAAGAATCACATGAACAATTACTGACCAACCTAAAAGAATCCGAGGGCTATGATTTATTATTTAATTATTGTTTTCAAGTTAAAAGAAACTTAGAAATAGCCTCAATATACTCATCAGAAACGTTATCTAGAACACAAAATTTAGAAGACAGATTTACACACACTAAGCGAACTTTAGAAAAAGCGCTTCATCGTATGACAAAAGGCGGCACTTATGGTTATAGAGATCCAGATATTAAAAACAAAGGCGGCTTCGCTGGTGAGCATTTATCAGCGTTAAACCTGCAATCAGCAATGCAATCGGGGGCTTCGGGCAATGATATTGATTTTGAAAAACTGATGATACAACTTAGAATAAAGACCCCATTTCTTATCTTACAGGGGCTTTGTGAGCAATTCGACCCTTGTGTCAGCATTGCTGCAAAAATTGTTGATGCAATGATACTTTTAGATCCTGGATTATCTTGCTATCGTGGAGAATTAACAATTGGCATTATAATGGTAATGTGTTTTATTCCATGGGCACCCAAGCCAACAGCGTTTGGAATTATATATATTGTCATTACATTGGCAATGGAAGCATCCGGTTCACCAGGACCGGGAGAAAAATCAAATTGCCGTCGTTTGGGACTATTTGGAGATAGTTATGATAAGACAATTGACTCAAGTAAAAAATATACAGGCGACATCGACGGACAAACCAAAACTATACAAAAACCAGGAGATTGTTAAATAATGGCTGGATTATCACCAAAATTACCTTTAAGACGAGACTTCACTGATGGATATGCATTAAATAAAAATTTTAGGGATCTAGTAAAGCAAAATTTTAAAATGTTATTATTAACAATTCCTGGCGAACGAATGATGATGCCAAAGTTTGGTGTTGGCTTAAAAAGATATTTATTTGAATTAAATACCCAAGCGAATAGCAACATAATACAAACAGAGATTAGAACTCAAGTTCGTCGCTATCTGCCATTTATAAACTTGGAAATAATTGATATACAATCATCAAATACAGATCCTACAATATCTAATAATTTTTTAAGCGTTTCAATTAGATATCGAATTGAGCCTTTAGGCAATTTAAAAGATGTATTAACTGTTAATATTGGTGATCTTTAATCAATAAGAGCAATTAATTCAAGTATAAAATTACTTAAATGAGTAATTATAGTTGAGGTGGTTGACAATGGCAAACGATAGAAAGAATTTAGCAATTAAATATACAAGCAGAGACTTCAACTCCATCAAACATGATTTAGTTGAATATGCAAAAAGATATTACCCTGATACTTTCCAAGATTTTAGTGAGGCATCATTTGGGGCGTTAATGGTTGACACAGTAGCCTATATAGGTGATATATTATCATTTTATTTAGACTACCAAGCAAATGAGTGTTTTTTAGATAGCGCAGTTGAATATAATAATGTAATTCGGTTAGGCAAGCAATTTGGATATAAATTTAGAGCCGCGCCATCTTCGCATGGTACCGTCACATGCTATATTCTAGTGCCAGCCGCTGATTTGGGCTTGGGACCAAATACTTCATATTTACCAGTTTTGAAAAAAGGTTCTACTTTTGAAACTAAAAATGGCAACATGTTTACATTAGCTGAAGATATAGACTTTGCTAACACAAACAATGAAGTTGTAGTTGCAAATGCCAACTCAACGACTGGTATTCCAACCTCTTATGCTATAAAAACAGAAGGAAGGGTAATGTCGGGCGACTTGAAAGTTAAAAAATTTACAGCGGGCAATTTTCAAAAATTTCTCAGATTCGAACTCCCCGGAAGAAATACTTCAGAAATAGTATCAGTAATTGATGCAGAGGGGCACCCATATTACGAAGTAGATTACTTATCTCAAAATACAGTTTATGCCAAAATACCAAACACCTCTGATACAGAACATAATACTCCAAATATTTTAAAACCAGTTATAGTTGCTAGAAGATTTGTAGTCGAACGCGAGAGAGGCAAAACGTTTCTTCAATTTGGCTATGGTTCTGATAGCGAGATGAAAAATGCATCTATCGCAGACCCAGCAGATTTAGTTTTGCAAAGACACGGCAAATCTTATATTACTGATGTATCTGTAGATCCGGGCAATTTAACCAAAACAGATAAATTTGGCATCGCACCCGCCAACACATCATTGACCGTTATTTATCGTGTCAACACCTCTGATGGCGTCAATGCATCCGCAAATTCGGTCACTAGAGTAGTGAACCCAACATTTAGATTTAAAAATACAACAAGTTTAACCACAGAATTAAAAAACTTTGTCATGTCTTCATTGGAAGTTACAAACGAAGAACCAATAACAGGCGATATATCATTACCGAACACAACAGAACTAAAAAGAAGAATTACTGATGTATTTGCGACACAAAATCGAGCAGTAACGCAAAGCGACTACAAGGCTATGATTTACTCAATGCCTGGAGAGTTTGGAGCAATTAAAAGATGTCACATCGTTCAAGATCCAGATTCATTTAAAAGAAATTTGAATATGTACATAATATCGGAAAATGTAGATGGCACCTTAATTCCAACAAATAGTGTAATAAAGGAAAATATAAAAACTTGGCTTAATCGATATAAAATGATAAACGATACTGTAGATATATTAGATGCTAAAATAGTCAATTTAGGAATTGATTTTGAAATTTTAACAGCACAAGAGGCTAATAAATTTGAAGTATTAAATGGCGCTCTTAGAGCATTAAGACAAAGTTATAGTAGCCATTATGATATAAGTGAGCCATTTTCCATAGCCGCTATATACAGAATATTAAATCAAGTAGCTGGAGTAGCCGACACTCTAAACGTAAAAGTTTATAAAAAATCTGGTGGAGAATATGCTAGTAATCGATTTAACGTAACGGCAAACCTAACACCTCAAGGAAGGCAACTATTAGCTCCAGAGAACGTAGTTTTTGAAATTAAATTTCCAACTGCTGATATTAAGGGAACAGTCACATAATGGCAATTAAAAGATGGGTGGCAGACGCAGATACAACAATTACTAATGCATATAAGCAGAATATGCGAACCAGAGCCACAGGCTCTAATATGGGATTGGCTGATTCTTTAGAAGTGTTTCATATTTACGGACAACAAGACTCTGGTTCTAGTGAAAATGCACGTATATTAATTAAATTTCCTATTTCCAATGTTTCAAGCAGTAGAAATAGTGGAGATATACCCGTAAGCGGTAATGTAGATTTTTATCTAAAAATGTTTAATGTTGAACATCCATTTACGCTTCCACGCGGATATAATTTAGCAATTTCGGCTATATCTAAATCATGGGATGAAGGAAGCGGAATGGATATGGATAGCTATTCTAATAGCGGAAGCGCAAATTGGATTTCTGCCGCAAGTGCATCTAGTGGAGTTACCAATTGGACCGCCCAAGGCGGAGACTATCACACCGAGCCAGTATTCACCGCCTCATTTGACAATGGCACAGAAGATATAGAAGTGAACATCACTGATTTGGTAGAACAGTGGTTGTCGGGAGCAGCACTAACAGCCGCTCAAACAGACGGCGCATATGCTAAACAAAATTATGGCTTTGGTATAAAATTATCTGGCACCGCAGAAAGCGCCTTATCTTCATCATATACAAAGAAATTTTCTGCAAGGGGAACCGAATTTTTCTTCAAAAAACCTGTACTTGAGGCAAGGTGGAATTCGTCTAGGCAAGACGATAGGGGAAATTTATATTATAGTAGCTCTTTGGCAAACTCCGAAGACAATTTAAATACCGTATATTTATATAATTATGTTCGCGGTCAACTAAGAAATATCCCCTCAGTTGGCACCGGGTTAGTCTACGTGAGTGTATATTCAGGATCAAAGGATAATACTGAGCCCTCTGGCTCTAGATTGGTGCTAGTCTCTGATGGCACACATGTTACTTCGGATAACGCATATGTTGTAACGGGCGGGTACGTATCTACGGGTATTTATTCTGCTTCTTTTGCGTTAACTGCAGCGGCAACCAAATTAACAAATATATTTGAGGTTTGGCATAGCGGAACAACACAATATCACACAGGGACCATCACCCCACAAACACTACAGGGTTCTAACATGAATCCTACAACAAAATATGCCATGGCAGTTTCTAATCTCAAGTCATCATACAACTCCACAGAAACAGCCAGATTTAGAATCTCTACGAGATTAAAAGATTGGAGCCCCAACATTTATTCAAAGGCAAAAAATGAACCAGAGCTATCTCTAGTTGAATCCGCTTCGTATAGAGTATATAGAGTTTCTGATAATATGAACGTAGTTCCATATGGAACATCAAGCACTTATCACACTTTATTGTCTTACGATATATCAGGAAGTTATTTTGATTTAGATATGTCGTTGCTAGAGCCTGATTATTCATATGCAATTAAAATTGCACTTTATAACGGTGCTATAAGTTCTTTTATAGAACAAGACGAAACGTTTAAATTTAGAGTGGAGCCGGTATAAAGCATGGCTATTAAAAAACTATTTGGCAATGTGCGAGATATACCCACTATTGAAGGTAGTCGCCCAAGTCAAGTTGAAGGCATAACAGGGATGATTGCATCAGCCAGTTTTGATACATTGGTAGAATTTGGCATAGAGTCGCCAGAATATATTGAAGCCTATATTAAAGATAGGGATAAATTTATACCAGCAATTGATTTCACTACCGCATCTAATTTTGCGAAATATGGTTCTGCTGAGCAATATTATGAAGATGCTGTCACAAGAATACATAGGGCATATCCCTACGACGGTTCAGCCAAAGAAAGGCTTCAATGGCACAACAGTTCTTCATATTTAGATCGATATGTTTTTGATAAATTATACCCTAGAAGACACGGATACGCTCAATTTGCATATGATGGCTGGGGAACGCAAGTTGACAGCGCGAATGGATATGGAGCAACAGCAACCGCATCATATGAATATGTACAAATTAAAGGTGGTCCTCATGCC
>Ga0208449_1000398_pt1 | contig 31924 bp, 57 predicted proteins | sample MalvireepMed_s17_FD_184247 | JGI IMG/M metagenome (GOLD analysis project Ga0208449, IMG submission 184247) | Marine viral communities from the Global Malaspina Expedition - Malaspina viral metaG DeepMed_s17 (SPAdes) (version 2) | ecosystem: Environmental > Aquatic > Marine > Oceanic | place...
TTTAAATAGTTCTCTAAATCCTTTATTGTCTTTTGTTTTGTGCTCCGCATAAGTGAGGCGAGCATCTCCAAGGTCTTGCGGGCATCAGGATTGGAACTAACATTATGGAGTGGGTTGTCAATGTCCCGTGCAAAACGTCCAACGGCGTTGGGTGACCCAGCCAATCCCCGAAAGAATGCGGTGGCTTTTCGCTTGCGTTCTTTCTCGTCTGAATAGTCAACTTTTCCTTTGATGTTCGCTCCCTCAAATTGCTCTTTGCCAGCGAGGATATCTTGGGCGGCTTGAACAAACAAAAACACGTCATCTTCACCTATCTCTTTGCTGACCCTATCCTTATCCATACTCCTGTCTCTAGGCTCCGGCTTATCAGTAATCTTTACTCCAGACTTTTCTATCTCCTGTTTGAAGTCCGCCAGTTTAGTGATGGCTTTCTTCTTTCCGACCTCAACGTGCGGCCAAGTGCTTTTATCAATATGAATATAATAAGGGATGCCTCTTTGTTCTGCTACTGCCACGCCTCGCTCTATTCCATCCATTTGATACCAGTTGAGAGAAAGTGCAGTTTTTCTTTTCATCTCTTGAGAAAACATTTCTTTTTCATTCCTATAAAGCGGAACGGCAAAATGTATCTCGTCAATATAAGTGTCAGCATCTTCAATATAAGGTTCGTCTAAGAGGATTCTATCTTCTGCCTCAAAGGCGTCTGCGTAACCCGTCTTTCCAACGTTGGCTGCCAATTTAGAAGACGTTCCTCTTTTTGGGTCAGCCCAATAATCAACAGGGGCTCCTTTATATTTTTGGGCCAAAGCCCGGCCATCCAGCTTGAAGATGGCCCCTTGTGGATAGTTGCCGGTGTAAGCATTTACGGGCGTCCTTGCGGTGGAAAAATAATAAAGCTTACCTTTACCTAACTCAGCTTCCACGTCCTTAGTAAATCCACCAGAAGCCATAAACTTATTGTCTTCAAGTATCTTGGCTGCTTTATTAATCCCGCTCGTATAGTGATAGACAACATCGCTGATGCCTTCCTTCAGGAACTTGCGCCAGTTTTCCATTAGGAGTTTCATTTTATGCGATACCTCCCATCCGATTTACTACTAGATTTTTTATTAGTACAAGTAACGCCCCTGCGGGCAGAAGAAAAAGACCCGCACTAGCTAGGGCGTTTATGAAGTTTAACTTTTCTTCCTCGGAAAGCCCCTCTCCCGCTTTCCACTTCTTCACGGCAACAACAAATGGCTCAACGCCTGATGCTAGTTTTTCCTTGAATACCCTAATGACGGGCTTAAGTTTGTCAAGGTTGCGGGAAATCCACTCTCCAACCCTTCCTTCTTCAAGTGCCTGTTCAAATCCCTCTAGGAGAAGGTTGCTATGTTCCGTGATCGGGCCCGACTTACCAGGCTTGGCAGCCTTCTGTGTAAAGGGGGGAGTGTTGGCGTTGCCACCGCTCCCTGCTAGCTTTACCATAGAAGCGAAAGTTCCTTTGGCATACTTTTGAAACTTGCCCTCGGCTGCGGCTTCGGTCACTGCCTTTCTCACCATCTCTCTTAGCTTCTCTTTTTTCATTATTTTTTTACCTGGGGGGTTACTTTCACCACCTCCCAAATCTTCTCAAGTTGCTTTTCTCTCATGAAGTGATCTTTCAAGAGTTCACGGATAATATCCCATTTTTTCATATTATTTTTCATGATCGGTTCCCACTTAAGTTTTAAGGGCTGAAATAAATAGTATATTTATTAACAAAAAACACAGTTAGCGTGTTTCCATCAGTGCCTTAAGAACCTGGGAAGAAATTACTTTATCTCCCGTTTTATAAAATCCCGTGCTTATGACCAAGAACCTATTTGCTCCCAAGTCGCAACATAGGGAGATATCCACCTTGTAGGATGTTTTGTTGCCGAGCCGGGTTTCCGGAATCAAGGCGACTCGATCGTCGCCGTCACCGAGCCGTAAAATGTCGTCATAAAATACATCCATGGCTTGAAAGTGATGGATGCCTGATGCTGCGGCTACCTTAGCTTTGGTGATGCGCTGGAGATTGCCGGCAATCCTCATATCGTCGCGCGACATATAGAATAGTGTGAGGGTCGAGGCAGTAATTAAAAGTAACACAAACATCGTGACCATCAAGGCCATACCGCGTTTCTTCACCGACCCACCCCCACATTAATCATTAGGTTTCTTCGGGGAAGCGACGGAACATTAAATCTGTCTATAGAGAAAAGTTGTAGATTTTCCCTAATCCACGTTTCCGTTCTCTGCACACATTGGGAGCGCGGAGTGTTGGATCGGATGCAGATTGCTTCTTCTCTTTTAATTACCTGGCAATAGCAGCGCATGCGGTTTTGTAGTTCCTGCTCCGGCGAGAGTGTGACCCCTGCCGGCAAAGGAACGTTGGTGCCCGGAAGCCACTTAGGGCAAGTCACCGGATTTAATCCAGCAAAAATAATCAGATATGTGGATAGAATAGAAGTCATTGAAAAGCCTCATTATTTCTTGTAAGAAGATTTGTCTTATTATAGCAAAGTTTTATAGGTTAGTTAAAGGGGATCTCTTGGCTGCCCTCATCCGAATTTTTTTTAGTGATACTCATCGAACATCGACACCAAAATCTTTCCTTGATAGTTGGGTAGCCCCGTATGATAGCTTAGGCCGTATTGTTGAATAACCTTTACAGCCTCAAACAGCATTTGTTGGCTGTTCCCCGTTATGATTTCCACAAAGGCTCCGCTTTGTAACCAGCGTTCTAAAAAGCGCGCAACCACGTTGCCGACCTCATAATAAGTTAGCCCATGCAAATCAAGTGTAGGCACTACTCATCCCTCTCTAGTGCTTTTGCGCTGCGTGCCGCCCACGCTCCCATCCTACAACTATGCTTTAGCACAAAACATTGAAGCTTCCAGTTGATCGCTAAAATAGCGACGAAAAATTTTCTCTTCACCGCATTATATCGTTTTTTCATCTCTCACCTTTAAACTCTCGTTTTTTCTTTGGAAATTTTTTTGTTACGGCTATTCATCGCTAATACCGCTAATCACTTCTACATGTTTAGTTCGCACCCAATAATCACGTTCCCCGCTGCGCACCTTGCAGTAATCGGATAACACAGCCCCTTGCTCAGATGGATCCTTGTCAAGGGTGCAGTCAACGGCAGTCATCAGCACTCCAATACCGGAGACTTGAGTGCCGTGCTTTCCGTAGTGAAACTTGACCAAGTCGCCCACATTATACATCATTCCGTCTGAGCTTTCGAAACCAAATAGAATTGGTCATAGCTCCAAAGATGTTTTTCACCAGTGGAGCAGACATAACCATAAAAATGTTTTTTACTGCCGCCAACGGTGTCAACCACAAGTATAAGACCATCCGTTCCCAAGAGCGGTTTATCAGTGAGAGCGCAGTTAACTCGGCTAGCAGGCTTGAACCTAAGCAGGTCGCCCACGTCAAAATCCGTTATCACTCAACCACTCCTTATATTGCCGGCAATGCGATAAAAATACATAACCCGACCAAGTAGGGAATTGCACCGTAGCTTGATCAGCACCTTCTGGCCAAGTTCGGATCGGCAGTAAAGTGTTGGCGTCAAAGATATCGGTGATCACTCCGAACTCCTCACAGCCGCCCCCATATTGCCATACAATGAAGTTGCCGACGTCAAACATTATGTGACCAAGTGCCGGCATGTTTTTGGGCTTTCTCTAGTTCATAGCTCATGAACCATAATGGTAAGGAACTGCTGGGAAAAGATACTGCGTATTGGGTAACGGCTCCGGAGTCAAAGATTGCCTCTATCACGAGCCCGACCTCAGAACGGTTGGAAAAAACTGAAGTGATGCTTTTGTGCCCGCCCGTGCGACGCCGACGAACGATATCTCCGGGCTTTATCATGTAGTAACCGTTCCGAACATGCTGAGGATTTCTTTATAGTTTATTATAGCATACACTTGCGCAGCTTTCTAGCCTAGCCGGCGTACATTCTTTTTTTTCTTGTTTTTTTCTATGCGTGTGCTAGCTGTGCCCAGCCTGCAACCCTACAGAAGTGAGAGTGAGTTGGGTATTCCCAGAACTCTTCGTTTTCCATGAGCTTCTCGTAGGCAGCGTGTATCATGGGTGGGAGTTCTTCCCATACTTCATCGGCATCTGCTGCCAACTCCGGCAAAGATAAGCCAGCGTCGTGATTAAGTAGAGGGGTCATTTTTTCTTCCTTTCTCTTTCGAGCTTTTCTATGAGTCTGCTTGCTAGCGTGTGTGCTAGCAGTTCCCGTGTATCGGGGGATGTTAGATGTTGACAATCATTTTTTAATACCTTCAAAAAGAAGGCTTTAGCTTTTCTGTGGTGTTTTTCTCTAAAGTATACTTCGTGTGACATTTTAGTCTAATATCAAAAATCTCTAAAAATTAGCTATCCGTTGTGAACGTACCTAGCACAGACCGTACCCCCACCGGGGCGGGTGGGAGATACATTAGGGGGGCAGGCAGGGGCTCCCGTCTTGGCAGGATACTATAGCGGTTGCCGCTGTCAAGCTTTAAAGCTGGCAGGGGCTATCAGCAGCAGGCAGGCGTAGGCGCTGGCGTTGCTGGTGTTCGCTGTTACTCTCTCCTATAGTTTTCATTCTTTTATTTGTTTCCCGCAAAAACTAAGCGTCGATCGCGATCACACGCTCATTGGTTTGGAAGTAGGGGCGAGCAGCACCACGCTGGTCAGTCATCCACATGCGTTGGGCCTTGCACCGCTTGGGCTTGGGAGCTTCCATATCCGTCAGAATAATGACACCGTCAAAGCTATGCTTATTGACATAATCGGTGGGAGCATCGAAGCAAGTGCCGCCGCAGGATACCCGCTCAGTCTTCTTGTTCTGCCCCTTCTTCCAGACGTAGACCTTATCCTCTGGCACCTCAGTATCAAAGGGGATGACCGTGAACTCTGCCAGCTTTGCCAGCCCATTGAGTTCAGCGAAGAAGCTCTCTAGCATGTGATCGCTGACAGAGCCCGACTGGTCGATGGCAATGGCAATCTTTGCCTGCCGCAGCACCTTCTTGCCAGGGTGGATGTAAGCGTAACGCTTGTTGATCCGCTTCACACTGGAGCGACGACTAGCACGCTGGCTGGTCTTGATGAAGTAGCGGAGCACCTTGCGCCAGTCTACCTTAGTCTCTAGTCTTTTTATAATCTCTTGTTTTACTTCCGCCGAAACCGAGCCCCAACCTTTAGCAGCTTGGCTAGCTTCTTGGGCAGCTTCTTTGAGCGCATTCTTGAGACGTTCCTGAGCCATCTGGTTAGCTTCTGCCGGCATGTTGCCGTCATCCCAACCGGAGTGGTCGTCAAAGCTACCAGGCTCGCCGGCACCACCGCTGTCGCCTGCCTCGCTGCCTTCACTACTGTCGCTACCTTCGCCGTCTTCGGTAGACTCGCCGCCATCACCGCCGGCAGAGCCTTCACCTTCTTCTTCGCCACCATCTTTCTTAATGTTGGCAAGGTACCACTCGGCACTCTCACCCGCAGGCAGATCAGCGAAGGGCCCGACACCAGGCATGCAAGCCAGTTCGGGCAGTTCATCTTTGAGGTGGCTGTTGATAGCCAGATCAGCCGCGATGTTCCACGTCTTATGGGGAACGCCTTCAGGCTTGCGACTCGTAACATGTTCGAAGATCAAGTGGTAGAACTCATGCTTGAGAACACCCTTGACGTGCTTTTCGGAAAGACTGGCAAAGAACTCGGGGTTGTAAACCATCTCGAACTGTGCCGTCTCAGGGTTCACACGCACACCCGCTGTTGGGATGGCAGTCGTAGAGATCTTTTCGATCCGACGGCTCAAGGCTGCGAAGAAGGGCTCTTCCATCAACAGTCTATAGGCGTGAAGGCTTAGATCAAAACTCACAGTGCCTCTCCCTCATTCATATAATAGCATGGATACACTACTTGTCAACTTTTATTTCGTTCCCTTAAAAACAAAACCCAGCGTTTGTGCTGGGTCTTGCCGATCTCAAAGGAGTCTGGAGAGAGAGGGATCAGGCTCCCAAGATCTTGGAGAGGTGGGTTCCAACCGCTCCTTTGTTTGCCCCGTGGAAGTTGACCACGTTGCTTTGAATGCCGCCCGTGGAGATCACACTCCAGAGCTTCATGGCTGCTTCGCTAGGCAGGCTGACGAAGTAGTTAGCCAGGTTGGCAACTTCCTTCTCAGAGAGTTCCTTCTTGCAGACGTCTTCAGCCTCGACCTTTTCGATCATGGCACAGTGCTCGTTGAGCGAGAAGGCTTCCAGAGTTTCGCTGCGATCGCCAGCTAGCAGTTGGGCAACCGTCACAACCCGCTCGTAGTTCTGAGCGAAGTCGTTGAAGGCAACAGCCGCTTCGAAGCCGACGAAGCTTTGAGCCAAGGTGAACATGGCAGGGGAAGCTTCTTCCAGAAGATCAGCCTTTACCAGCACATCGTTCAGCCGATGCCAGGAGCGACGGCTGGGATAGCGTTTGTTGGGCTCAATGTCAGCGTTATGCTCAAGGTGAGCACGGTTCTGATTGATGAAATCCCAGATGAGGCCATCAATATTTTCTTTGCCCCAAGCCAACCAATCTTCTACCGTGGGCTCAATGTCCCAGACCGACCAGCGATCGAGTTCAGCAGGATCCATCTCATTGACCTGATACTGCTCGCCATGCTCGCCGCCGTTGATGGCAGCGAAGACAACCGTATCGGGATGCAGATGATGACCGTTCAGCTTGCGGCTGTCGGTCAGTTCGAAAATCCCCTGCCGAACTTCTAGGGTAGCGCGGTCAACCTCGTCGAGGAAGAGCACAACCGGTTGCTCGCAGGATTCTTTGAACCAGTCAGGGGGATTGAAGGTGGTGCGATTGCCGTCAATGCTGGGAAGACCGACAAGGTCTCCCTCGGTCATTTGGCTGGCACGCCGTTCAACAACAGGCAGTTCCATGTTGGCGGCCAACTGGTAAACAACCTGGCTCTTGCCGACACCGTGGCGACCACGGAGCAGAACTGGCAAGCGAGCAGCACTCACTGCGGGAGCCAGCTTGACAAAGGTTTTGAAGTCTACAGACATTGTTCTCTCCCTCTCTCCAACTGTATAATAGCATGGATAGGGTATCTGTCAACTTTTAAATGCACTTTTAACGCTTTTTTCTTGCGTTTTAAAGCCAATGGTGCTCGAATTGACAAAGACCCTTATACTATGTATTAGGCACCTCAAGACAAACGCCCCCAAACGCTGACAATATCTGACACACGCAGAAAACGTTGGTATTGCTGGATTTCTATTATCTTTTAACCATCCACAGCAGACAAACCAAACAGTTACAGCACTGTGCAAATTTTGCAGTCAGTTCTGTCAACTATGCATCATTTATTTGCAGCAGGCAGAGAGCACCCTAGAACTTTAGTTTAGATAGGTCTGTGTTCTCTATATAATCTTCTATAGATCCTGTATGATTCTCTGCCTCTTCTAGCATGTCGTAGATGGAAAATGTTTTATCTTTTTTGTTTGGTGCCGCATGAAGCTGACCTGAGAATATCCTGTGAACTGTAGAGGGATTAACCTTCATAGCCCAGAAGCGTTTAGAGAATGCTTTTGCAGTTTCTCTTGTGCTTAACCTATACTGTTGTTCCTTTATCCAGGCTATGTGTTTCTCGCTTAATTTATGCGTTCTTTGTTTTCTTTTTTTTGCGCGCCTTTGATTTGATGCTTTGGTGTCAGCATCATAACATTTTCTACAACGAGAGCGGAGACCGTCTTTAGCAGACTTGATCTTCGACTTGTAATAGTGTTCGACCGGCAACGTCTCTTTGCATTTTGTGCAAGTCTTAACGTGGTTGCCGCCCTCGTCGTAGAACGCATGTGGCATCGCTACTCGCGGTTATTGTTATTGAAGCTTTTGGCAGTGAACGCGAGAAACTCAAAGGCTAGCTTAGTCACAAAAAAGCCTCCCACCAACGCAGCGGCAATTACGATTGCCGTTTTCATCCGTCTGTTCCAGTAGGGGTGATCTCCACCAGTTCAATAGCGAAGTTTAGCGTCTTGCCTGCCAGAGGGTGATTCACGTCGAAGGTGACCTCCTCATCCGTGCTGCTGGTGACGGTGGCCATCACCGGCTGTCCGTTGGGAGCCATGAGCGGAACCTCTGATCCATCCGTGAGATCCAGATCCTCCGGAAACACATCGCGCTGAATAGTGGTGACTGCTTCCGCGTTGGGATCGCCGTAAGCATCTTCCGGGTCGAGGGTGATGGTGCGCTTTTCGCCCGGCGTCATGCCGGCAACTGCTTGGTCGAACCCGGCAATGAGTTCGCCGGATCCGAGGGTAAATGTGAGGGGAGTTTCGCGTTCGTATGAATTGTCGAACTCGCTCCCGTCATCGAGGGTGCCGCGGTAGTGAACCGCAACGGTATCGCCTGTTTGGGCTGTGGGGGTGGTGGTTGTCATGAGTTATCTTCTCCTAGATAAAAGTCTTTACAGACTTGTTCGAATTTATTAATAGCGTTCCACAAAAGTGTGTCGAGGTCATCGACTCCATGGTCAGGATAGTTGTCGTCGTAATACCTGGCCACTTCGTCAGCATCAAGGGACAGGAGTTCTTTGTCTTGCAGAACCTCCCCATCCATGCAAGCGTAGCCCCCTACTCGGCACTCGTCCTCCGAAATAGTTGTCATGGTGACTAGCCGATTCTGAAAATATGAGGTGTCGCGACTCGCAGCTAGAACCCAACCTTTGGGTCTCTCCCACTTTGTTTCCAAAGTAACGAGAAGGCGCTCAGTAGAAGGATCGTAATCGTAGTCAGCGACCTCTATCCACCCCACGCTACTCCACTCGTCAGCATTAGGCACAAGTTGGAACAGTAACGAGTCTGACCCAAGCGCAGCACCTGTCGCATCATAATCGAAGGCAAAATCTTCTGCTTGCTCAGGCGTAATACCGTAAACGGTGACGTAGCTTCGGGTGGCGTCAATTTTAGTGCTCGTCATCTGTTTTCTCCTTTTTCTAGGTGATTACAAAGATTATCTAGTCGTTCCAATGATTTTTCTAGATAATCTTCTTCTATTTCACACCCTTTAAATGATCGTTCTGTGTTGGCGCAAGCAATCATCGTCGATCCACTCCCGCTAAAACAGTCTAACACAATATCGCCAGGGTGTGTATGGGCTTTAATCATTCTTTCAATTAAAACGATAGGTTTTTGGGTAGGATGCCATCCGGCGTATTCTTTGCTCGTGGTGTGATTGTTTTTCGCCCACACATCAGTCGGAATCTTCCCCAGGGGGTTATTTTGGGCTCCGGCCCGCACATTTTTGGGCATTTTGTAAGGAATTCGCACGTTGTCGGCATAAAATGGGAACTCTTTTCCCTTAGAATACATTAAAACATCTTCGTGCTTGCGAGGGAACTTTTTCCTTGTGCGGCCGCCCCAGTCATACGACCAAATGATCCAATTCTGGTAGTGAGCGTCCGGAATATTATTCAATACGTCTAGCTTGTAGCGTAAAAAGGTGTCTTTTTTGGTAGTTCCCCACACATAAAAGCAGGCACCCGGCTTCATTACGCGAAAACATTCTTTGGTCCATTGGTCGCACCATCTTAAATAGTCTCCCTCGGAAGCCCACTGGTTATCCCAGGAATCTTTGATAATTTCAAAGTAAGGAGGGTCAACAATGACCAAGTCTATTGATTCATCCGCCACCGTCTTGAGGTAGGAAAGGCAATCAGCTTTCTGAAGATCCGCTGTCATTTTCTCTCACAATTATCTCGACGTCAGTAGTGTCGGTTTCCATCTCAATCCATACTCTTGCTCCACAACTCAAAGGTTTGTGGGGTCGATAGATCACCTTGGCTAATTCTATACCATCTTTGGTTTTGATTATAGCTTCGTGGGCATAATTATTTTCTTTATATGTTTTTACCGTCAAAACAGGCTCGTCAGTTCCGTGCTTTGTGTTGCGCTTGATGACGTGTTGGTTAACGTGGATGATCTTTTTCATACTAGCCCTTTCAGAGCAGGGCCAGCTATAGCTGGCCCTGCTCCTTGGAAGTTACTCGTCTTCATCATCAACGATGAACGAAGGATCATCAACAGGAATTAATCTCCCATTGTCCATCGCCTCTTTGTCTTGGACCATCTTCTGCGGTAACCGCAACAAGTCATCATTGAGGGTGCGAGCACGATACCCCCCAGCATGCAGTTTTTCAACTGCCTCCGCCTGGGTGACTCCGTCGGGAATCTTCACGACAAGAAGCTTTTGGGTGGGCTCCCACCGCTCGCTCATGAAGGTTTCAAGGGCGTCGTCTACGGCGGACTCGCCGTTCCTCACGGGAAAGTGAACACCCCAACGAGCAACCTTATCCCAATCATCGTCACTCTTTGCGAGTTCGCCGATGAACGTTCCAAGATTACGCTCCCAATTAGCCCCATCGCCACTACAAATCCGAACCACAGCATCGGCATCATCTAGAGTGAGATGCCGATTGGCCATGTTGTAAGCGAAGTGCGCTGCGCCTTCTACTCCTTTGCCTCGATAATTCCGCACTTGGTAAACTATTTGGCTGTTGTTGTCGATAATTCGCTGGGAGATCTCTTTTAATTTAGTCTCTGCCAGAGGATAGTTTTTCCGCAACCAAGTATTCATAGCTTTTTTGCGCGTTTCATCGCGGACAGCCTGGTCCCCGAACAAACCGTCTACAAATCCCTGATTGAGTGCTTTTTCCGCTTCAGTCGCTGTGCAAGGCAGTTTGACCTCGGGCCCGTTAAACGATGCTTGAACTAGCATGCGCTGACCGTCGGTGTCAAAGAAATCGTGAGGTAACGTGATTGCACGAATTTTTGTGCCGTTAGCTGGGTCGAATGATTTGCACTTTTCGTTGGCAAACAAGTCGGAGACCGCCGTGAAGCGATGAACCCCCTCAATTATTTTGAATTTCTTCGAACTGTTGGGAGCTTCTTGAATTATGATGGGAACCTCCAAGCCATTGTTCCAAATCGCTATGGTTATTTTCTTAAGGTGCCCGTCATGAGTTGTCTCCACATGGCGAATCTGACTCTCGTCATGTGGGGCTGCAATTAAAGCAAGATTTACCAGGGAGTCTTCTTGGTCTTCAATCAATTGCGTGATCAACTCTACGACCGCCGTGGTGTAAGCAACCCCCTTGAGGGATTTAATATGTGAGATCCTATTTCGCATCTCTTGGGTTTCATACCATTGTTTTTTCATTTGGTTTTTTCCTCTATTTGAGTCGCATTGACTCGTTAAAAAGATCTAATATTCACCATGAATATCTTGATCGTAAATGAAATTACCATTCACCTCTCATGGTTGAGCTTCTTGTAAGATCCTCCTTCCGTCTATTCTTATATCTTATATTATCCCTCTTTGGGTGAGGCGTTAAGCTTTTTTTCTAAAATAACAATGCGTGCATCAAGTTCCATTTGGATGCGGGCTACTTCGTCGAGTTGTGCAGTTAAATAATTGATAGACCCTACCAAAAGATCAAAAACTTCCTTGGTAAAGGGGAGGAAGATATCCGCCTCCGGCGGGCGCTCAGGAGGAGTTTCGTCAGTCATCAATGTTCTTTCTTAAAATTGTCGTTCCCTCTCTTGCGAGTTTATTATATGATATTTTTTTCATCTTCTGCCGCCTCTTAGTCGATTTATTTGTATTTCTAATTGTTTTATAAGATCTGTCGTGGGTACCCGATATGCGTCGCGCAGTATCAGAGAGAGAGTGCTCTTGAAATTCGCTAAAGCCGAAGCTATTTCCTCCTTAGAATTCTTCATAGGCTGGTCAATCTGGAGTCGTCACAACGATTACTTTAGTTCTCACACGCACGGGTCTATGCTGCTCTAGAAAAGCAGGTAATAGCTGATGACACAGCCCATGACTGCACCGAAAGCAGCACACAGCGCCACCTGAAGAAGCATCAACTTTCTATCGTATTTGGGGAGCTTGCTTATTCTTTTCATTGGTCTTCCTTGTTTCTTCTTCTCGTTATGCTCTCTAGGAAGGAGCTAGCTGTGTTGGTTATAGCTCTCCCGAACATAAAGCCTATTACTACTACTGCTGTTGCTATAATAAATGTTTTCATTTTATTTCTTGGTGCCTTTCATGTCAGAATTCTTCGCAAGTTGATTCGGCTGGGTCACAGTCAAGTGGCGTTTGCCAACCGTTCTCAAGCGGGAAGTAGTAGGAGCGCACCGCATGAGGCTGAAAGTTTTGCTGCGAAGCCACAGCCAAAACCAAAAGCTTTTCGTTGGTGTTGACACCGAAAACAAATCGGCATCCCCTAAGAAGCCCAGGCACATGCTTATTGTTGAGGGATTTGGGGTCTTTGGTGAGCACCCCAACCGCAATCACCCTGCAAAACCGATAGTAGCGTTGCATCTCGACGGTGCGAACATCCAGCCGTTGGCAGCAATGCTGTTCTGGTGTGGCGGGAGCGTGTGAGCACCCCACAAATATTAATGATGTCATTAAAATATATTTCATTGTGTTCCTTTCACTGCAAAAACATATTTGCAAATGTCTAAGCCTTCTTTAATATTCTTTACTGCCTTGGGGTCATGCGGGAATCGGTTCTCTAAGAAAGCAAGTCCGATGCATAGCCTTTCAAATCTTCCAAGAGTGTCGGTACGCAGCTTCAGGCGCTTGCAGCATTGCCCCCCCTCTGAGGGAATTGGTTGCGCATGAGAGCAACTGGTTATAAGGAGGGCGCTACAAACAATGATAGCTAAGAGAACTATAAACTCTAGGGGATTGAGATTCATTTTCTTTTTTTCCTGGGCTGCGGAATGCCGGCCTCGTTCATTAAGAAATCTAAATGCCACTGGTCAAAAGCGTTTATCTCTTTTTGTCTTTTTCGCCGCTCGCGCTTGTAATCGATCTTTGGAACCCATCCCATATAATACATGACCGAGCGCAAAACACGCGGGTCTTGCTTCTTTAGCATTTGTACAATTTGATGTGCTTTTGCACGAACCTGACGGTGGGTCAGGGGTTTAGTGTTGTACCCATTGTGCGTGGTGATGTACCCCGCTAAAAGCAAACTAACCATCATTTAAGACCAAGTGCGCCTGCGCTTTTCGGATGCGTTCGATTGCTAGCTCGCGATACTCGTCGTTGATTTCAAACCCGATAAAGTCGCGGTTATTTTCGAGCGCCACCACTGCGGTGGTACCAGATCCAATAAAGGGATCGAGAACAACTCCGCCCTCAGGGCAACTCGATAAAATAGGATCAGCGATGAGTTCTGGCGGATAAACAGCAAAGTGGGCACCTCGATAGCTTTTTGTAGAGATATCCCATACCGTAAACTTCGGGCGCGTCAGTGTTTCGCCGGCTTCAATACGCTTGCGGAGTTTTTCGTAGTGAGAAGCTTGATTGACACTCGAAATGGCAAAACCTTCTTTGCCATGAGCATCTTTATCTTTACGTTTACTAATATTGTTCTTGGAGAATGCGCGACGGATCGAAATCTCTTTCTGCGGCACTCGCGGTTGATCAAAGTAATAACCCTTAGTAACCTTAGTAAACATGTAAAGTTTTTCGTGGCTTACCCAAAACCGATCTTTGGCCGACATGGGTTGGGGATTGGGCTTGCTCCAAATCACTTCGTTACGCAAAATCCACCCACGATTGGTCATTTCAATTTCAAATCGGCTAGGAATCTGTGCAAGACACTTCTTAATATAAGTGTCACCGATGTTGACCCAGCACACCCCTGTCTTTTTAAGCACTCGTTGAACTTCGTCGAAAATATTACACAGATCATTCACATAATCTTGATAACTTTCTTCCAAGCCAATCTGGCGATCCTTTTTATAATCACGAAGATTATAATAGGGAGGTGAGGTGATACACATGTCAACCGACTCGGCAGGAAGCTTCTGAAGTTCTTCCAGCGAGTCGCCTAAATGAATGACGTTTCTCTCTAGCATGCGAGCCCCTCTTCAATCCGTTCAATCGCGTCATCGCGCAATTCTTTCGCCGTGGGATAATCCTTTTTAGCATGATTTGGTTCGAACTTAAAGGTCGAGTAGGGAAAAAGTTCTTCAAACCTGAGCAGCCGTCGCCACGACGCAGCGCGGTAGACCTTGCGCTTGGAAAAGGCGCAGGATGCCGCGCTTCCGAGCACTTCAAGCTCATAAAGACCCTTCACAGTCTCGGCAGGAATCTCGTAGGCTAAGGGCTTGCCGCCGTCATAAATGGGGTTCATGTCGAGAACCACATATGAGTCTACCTTTTCCAACTTATCATAGAAAGTGCTTTCTTCGAAGAACCTTCCCTTGCCCGTTGCCGTTGAAGGAGCAAAACTAAGCTTTGTCTTCATGTTCCGCACTTCGATGCGGGATGACCAGTGGTCATTGCCGGCGATTACATCGTAGGCTTCCTGTCCTGGCACGGTGCGCCCATCAACGAGGCGAGCGACGGTGCGCTCGGCTTGCGCTGACATTGAGTTACAGTTCATATTCCGAACGAATTCGTCTCGCGTATCGCCGTAACCCTCCGCGATCTTATCCATGTTCCAATTGATTTCCATCGTGGCAGCCTTTCATTATAGTTGTTCCACGCTTACTAGAATACCTTACTTTGGTAAGAAGTCAAGTTTTATTTTTGTTACGTTGTTCGGCTTCGAAGCCTCGCCGCAGAATCCGGCTGACCGAATTGGGTGATTCTATGACTTTCATCAGCGCACCGCAGACAGGGCAGTTAGGAGCTTGAATATCTCGGGGATCAAAATAAAAAACAAACTTGCATTCTTTCACGAGATCGTTGTTGCGAGTCCCCGCGGAGGAGCACTGCCAGTTGGGTGGCGGAGAAGTCATTTTATTCCTTTCGTCAGCCGTAACAAATCAGATACATCATAACAGCAAGGGAAGCTGCGATCAAAATATCTATCGTAGTTGGCTTCATACCTTAAGTAGGTATTTTTGAGCCAAGATTGCCTTACAAAAATATTTTTTCTCCCCAATTTGAAGTTCATAGGTTAGCGGTTGGTTAAGTTTATTAGTTTTGACTTGAACCACTAAAGCTAGTTTTCCCTCTAAAGCATCTTTGGTCAGCCGAAAAGGCGGATCATAAAACGAGTCGTATCGTTCAGCAGGGCACTCACTTAAGAACTTGTCTTTGCCAGCGCGCGCGCAGCACAGGCTCCAGCCATGCTCATTGACAATCACTTGCAAAAGGTCGCCTGCCGTGAACTGTTTCATTCATCGGGGGTCTCAAATTCAGGTAAGGGAGCAACAGTTCCGGTGTGGTTATGAAGCATATTAGCAAATTGGTAAAGTTGAGCGCCCATTTCGGCTGCAAGTTCAGCCGTCTCGCTCATCATCTCCGGATCGAGCACCATCTCTGTTGCTCGTTTTGCGCCCCCATCGGCTACTTCTTCGATCAGACGTTTCATCTGAACCGACAGGTCGCCATACATGCTAGGGAGATCCAGCGCGTCTTTAGTGACTTGAGGAAGGATTTCCTCGTAAATAAGTTGATAGTTGATGATGGGGTAAGTCATGTGGTTTGACCTTTCTTTGTTGCGCGGCGTTCATCCTCAAGGTGTTGGGCAGCCGCCGCGGGGAAATCTGGGGGGATAGGGAGTGAGGCGTGAAATATACGGCGAAGGGGGTCATCTGTGTTGACGGAATGCTCCGCTTTGGGTTGGGTACCGGCGGCGCGCGCGGCATCCTCCACCTTTAATGTGCTGTATGCCCCAAAATATGACCTTGACATACACTTCAGGTTGTGAAGGTCGTCGGTATCGGCATGCGTGGGGTCGTCGGTATCGGCAGGCGTGGTGCAGTCGTGAGTCTGCTGGAGGCTTTCGATGAGCTTCTCGGTTTTTTCTTTTTCGCCGTTGTGGAGTTCAATCTCGATGTATCCCACCCTAGACAAATCTTTGCCGGTGAGAAACTCGTATTCAGCGCCCTCGCAATCTACCTTAAGGTAGTCAATGAACCCATTGGGACTGGCCGCTAGAATATCTTCAATAGAAATCGTCTTTACTTCTTCGTATTCGTCGTCGAAAGGTTTTTCTGCGGAAGAATAGGCGTCGCCCGAAAAGTTGCCGTTCTGTAAGTTTTTTTGCATGTAAACTGTTTGCCCTGACGTGGCTCCCACTGCTAGGTTATGCAGTTGAACTCGTTGGGGCGCTACGACCTGGCGTGCAACGTTGTCACTCAAGCGCCTAAAAGTTTCTTTGCACGGCTCGTAAGCTATTACATTGGTAGCTATTCGTGAAGCTAAATAAGTAAATGCGCCGACGTTTGCTCCCACATCCACAATGCACATGGGGCGGGGGCAAAGTGGGAATATGGGCAGACTTCCCCAGCCGATGAGGTACTCTGTGAGCATCTTTTCATCGTTGTGGGGATGGGAACTGGCCATTTGATTTAGGTTTACCATGCCATATGAGGGCCAGCTATAAGCTACTGCTACCTCTCTGACGCGGTCGTAAAACCACTCGTCTTTCTGTCCTTGCGTAGCATCTTCAAACTCTAACATTGAAACTCCTAATGGTTTAGTATACGCCAGGTTGGCTATGATGTTTAGTTATTTTCATCGTTTAATATCCCACATAAGGTGAGATTTCTGCCGGCAATACCCACCATAATATATTGCGCAGGAACTGCACTTGGTAGTGATGGCGGTGATTCCCGTCGGGTCCGCTGACGATCACTCCCACGGTTCCTTGTGTGATGGTTTGGTTGTCTTCATCCCCATCGATAGGAACGCTCGAATAAATATTGGCGGCTGCTTCCACGAGCGCACCCGGATAATAGCATGACGATTCAGTCGCTTTAGTCGGCATATTGGCGGAGAACTTCGTAAAGTCGTTGGGGTGTTAGATCGGAATAGTGGTAGAGGTTGTCAACTGCGCCGGCAAGACGCAAGGCGTAGGCAATCCACTCAGAACAATACCAGCGACCTGTGCGCTTGATGTGAAAGGGCGTGAACTTTGATAAGATCATGCCTGCCCAATCATAGCCGTCGCCTTTGGTGTCGTGGTAGAATAGCTCAATGGTGTTGACCTGCTCAAGCGTAACGGGTATACAGATAATATCATAGTCTTCCATATTTTCTTCAGCCTCTAGCCAGATCTTTCGAACGCCTTCCGCGCTAAAGGGGAGAATGCTTATTGATTTGCCGTCAGGCATCATAAGTTCAGCATGAGAATAGATGGATTGGGTAGTCTTTCGGACAAGCCGGTTGTGCCACTCTCCCTCGCCCTTGTAGAACGCTACGCAAAGTTGAAGTGGTTCTGTCGGCTTTACCCCATAATAATATAACTATATCGGCAGGTAAGGAAATGAAAAAAATTTCGGCAAGTCTTTTTGGTGCTGAGAATTAACCTCAATCCCACGATGTTCTTCGCCAAATCTTGTGACGTCACCCGGATCATTTCCCGAGTAAAAAGTAGGCGGTTAGAAACCCCCCCACATAAAATACGGGGTGGAGCATAATGTGGAGTTTCATCCGTTGATGATAATACCCGGTAGCAATCATAAATTTAGCCACCAAGGCGGCGGTCTCCCGTCGGGCGCGGGGATCTTTCATCAGCGCGTCCTCCCACTCTTGTTGGTTACGAGCCACCTCATTATCTATATCTTTATTTGGCATCGGCTTTTTTTCGTAACCATGAGGGGTTGGCTACCCTAGCTTTTCCCTTAACTATTTTAAGATGTTTGGCAACCGGGGGAATATCCCAATATGACACCCGGAAACACCCGTCGAATTCTCCCAGGGCTAACGGTTCGCACTGCATTTTTATAAGCTTCTTGCATAAAAATGTAAATTGCTTGGGAGTTTCTCGCGCCACATACAGGCCGACTGTTCTCTCCTCAAAGCTACAGTAAAGCTCGTCTGTTTTCCACTTGCCGATGGAGCGAGCAACAGGAAGACCGTCTTCCGACTCCCGAAGGCGCAGGCGATTCTTTCTACAGAATCTTTTAAACTCTTTAATTCTTTTTACTTGATCCTCGTCAGAAACCATTTTCTATCTCCTATGAAAGGGGGCGGCGTTCATGCTGCGCCTTAAGCGCACGCGCAAACCAATTTAAACTTTTTCCTTCATTCACTAACATTGCCTCAAAGACCGGGTTATTTCTCACAATCACCGCATACAGCTTATGCCATACATACCACTCTTCTTGCCCCACGGGGAGAAAGCCCGCCTGTGCCAGTTGGTGGTTGACCTCTCTGTATGAAAGGTCGCTCCGAGCCGCAGCTAGCAGCATTTGTCTTCTCTTCACATCCATATAGTCTATTATGCCATAAATCCCGCGGAGCGTAAAGAGCGATAGAGTGCTCTTATTCCCAGATGTGGCGACACGCATCCCTCACTGCGTGGGCTGCGATACTTGCACCTAAAATCCCTAAAAACATTAATCCTACGACTCCGCTCCCAAGCGCCAACGCTATCTCGCGGGAATTCATTCGTCGATACCGTGGTGGCGACCCGCATTCCGAGCATAAAGATAGAGAGCCCTCTCCAGCAATTCTCTGAGCGCAGCACCCATCTCATCAGGAGACATATCTTCGCCCCGGTAGCTCATGGAGCGGAGCAATGCCACGCCCTCTTCATGAATCACTACGGTGGTGCGCAGTGATCGCGTGAGATGGTTGTGCTCGCACTCCCACACATCCACTATTGGGTTCTTTTTACTCATCTTCTTTTCCTTCTTCTCCAAAACGTTTAACTTCAACATATCTTCCACAATAATACATAGCTCCGGCCAAGAACCCAAAGCTAAAACCGGTGATCCTTCCGGTCGCGAAATCGTGCGCGGCGCATGCCCCAAAAAAAACAATCATGAATACATAAAACTGCAAAAACATTTAATTCACCTCCACTCGAATGTGGCAGAGATGGCGAAGCTCTTGCGTTTTCTGCTCGACCACATCTGATAACTGAGCCAAGTCAACCACTTGGTCTTTGCTCAAAACAATATATTCTTTGTTGTCGTCATTAGCCAGTATCACCTTGTTGTCGGCGAGAACCTCACTCATAAACTGAAGCTGCTCAGACAAAGCAGCGATGGCGCTAGCAAGAGCCCCGATATCGCTAACTCCAAACTCGCTGAAGGGGGCATCCACAAAAGCGCACAAGTAATCAAGCGTCAGCGATGCTTGTTCGACGCCTTGATTGTATGCGGCAAGACTCATTAGGTATTCACCTTTTTTTGACCGCTTTGTCATTTGAGCGTCAACCATTCGGGAAACCTAATTTTAAAAAAAGCATAAGTTCTGTTTACCTTCTTACGATATGCCTGAATAGCTGCCACATTCTGGGAGCGCCGCCAACCGGGGCCGCCATTATAACACGCGGCTAGGTTTTTCCCCTGGCAAGTCTTGTAGGTTCGTAAATTAGTTAGCACGCGAGTTGCTGCTCTTGTGGCATGAGTAATGTTGTGCATGTCTCGGCGAAAATCGGCGAAGGAGGCGTATCCCCACTGTCGCTTCCCCCACCAATACCAGTTGATTTGAAATACTCCCACATCCCCCGTTGCCGATGCCGCATCCGCTTGAAGACGTGACTCTGCCCAAGCGATGGAGATCAAGAAGTGAGGGTCGGCACCGCGCCGATTGGCTTCCCTTATTATATCTTCGGCGACGGCTAGCTGTGCGGGAGTATAGTAGGCGGGTGCCCCCAGATAGAAAAAGTGCTCCGCTTCGGTGAGAGAAAAATCCCAACCCACCAGCAAACTGATCAGCACCCCCATCATGCGAAATCAATCTCCACTTCTACCGTAATGCTTAACTGCGGCGTACGCAGATGGTTGACAATTCCATGTTTCTTTGCTTCCTCGGCGTCCATGAACCAGTCGGCATGTTTTTTATTGAAAACCTTTTTCTTAAAGTAGTCGTCTTTCTTTCCACAATTACGAGCCATCATAGTAAATATCTTCTCATCCAGCCTTTCGGCTTCTTTTACATCGGCTTTTAGCTCTTCTATCTTTCCCCAGCCTCCGCTGCTCACGTCGTGAATCATGACGGTGGCATTAGGGTCGGCAAACCTCAGACCTTGTTCTCCAAAAGTTAAAAGAACGGCTCCGCAAGACATAGCTTTACCTTCTACAATGGTGGCAACGGGTAAGTCAGCAGCCTGAATAGCCCCTATCATTGACATTAAAGCATAAACTTGTCCCCCATACGAGTCAATGATGACCGGGATAACTTTTTGCCCGGTGTTGTGGGCGAGCGCCATCTTGTGCGCAAACTCCGTAGCCGATTTTTCATTGAACTTGTTTACTCGAATAATAACGGGTTGCTTCCGCAACTCGCACTCTTTGATGAGTGGTGAGATTTCTGACTTCCAGATCATATAATTTATCCTCGGAGAACCTGTTTCCCCTTATTTAAATAGGTTTTGAGGTCTTCGAACCCCCCAATAAACTTCTCACTCCCCGCAGTAATCTCGACTACCAGGGGCACCGTGCGCCAATTATAGGTATTCTGAATCTCTGTAAGAAGTTGGGGCTGCTGGTCGAGACCGTAGCATTCAAACTCGTGCTGCTTCTCTGCGAGCAGCCTGATTGCCGCATGGCAATAAGGGCAATCTGTCTTTGTGTATAATCTAAATTTCATTTTTTACTATCTCCAATTCAAAGGGGTGAACCTCTTCATAAATATCTCCCCCGAAAGAAATCCGGTAAAAGGAGCGTGCAAACTCGCCATTCGTGCGAGACGACGGTGCTAGCACAAGCCCATAGGGGTGCAGGGCTAGCGGGTTGGCTTCTGACCACTTAATAAAATCATCTAAGCCGGGTGGGGGGCGTCGTCGATCCCCTTCAATATACTCGCGCAACCCAAAAGCATAGCCGGCGGCATCTCTGGAAGATGTGCGGTATTCGGCTACAAGATCTAACAGTTTGTCGTCTTTCTTAGCGCGGGGATAAAAGTAAGCCATCCGAGGGCGAACCAAAGCGCCCGGCTGAAAAGGGTCGGCGTCGTGAGTGATCTCGCAGAACTCTTCGTACGACACCCTCTCCCCATACGATGAGTGCATCATACGGAGCGCGTTCTCATACCCAAAAACAGCCCCAAAAGGTCTAAAGATCGCCCACCCGATACGGAAAGGGCTCGGAATTACACTGCACCGGGAGGGAATACACAAGGCATCGCTTTCGTCTACCAAAAATCTTTTCTTGCCGCCGGTCAAGTTAAAAGAAAACTGTCGATAGCCGCGCGGGGATGTTCCTTCGTATGCCAGATTGTGACACCACAGGGATCGGCCGCCACGAACCAACGTTGTATAGTCGGGGTGCTTCTCCAAGACTTGGGCGGGAAAAACCAGGCGAACGCGGTCTTCGTCCCGCGAGGGAGAATAGTTATACCGGCGGCGTGAGATTGCCTCAAAAAATGGATTACGTTCCACGGTGGTGTCGTCGCTATAATACCTAAACTGATTGCCAAAAAAGTTTTGGTATAGGTTGAGCCAGGTGTGTCGCACGCTTAGGCTTGCCCTTTCGCCATCCGCACGAGGAGGCGATCCAGCGACTCGATCACAATTAACTGATTACTTGAGAGAGAATTGCTGCTGAGGAGGACGCGACTAAATTCGTGACGCTCGTCGAGATCGTCGGGCAGAAGCTCATCTTCTGTTTGTTTGCTCAGGTCGTGGGGGTAAATCGCTACCACATAATCGGGATTGAGGGCAACTTCCCTAATGCCATATTTTTTACCATATCTCACCGACGCCGTAATATCATTTTTTCCGTACGCCTGCAAGGCTTGTTGGTGTAGTTCCATAACCTTTATCATCTTATACCTCTTTACAGTCTATCTTGCGCGCCAGCCAGGGAGACCCCTGGTAAAGAACCTCATAATAGGGCTCGGATTCGGTAGCAATGCGCTGAGGAGCTTCGTCGCATACAACCACGACGAGGGGCTCGTTTACTTGAACGAAGTCATCCACCACGTTATCGCACTCCATCTTAATGAGAGTTACTGCCGAGGGAAGGAAAACCAAGTCGCCTTTTTTAGGAGTCATCGTCATCGGGCACTTCCTCCTCTGTCATTTTTTGAACGAAGGCATCGAATCCCTTAAGCTGGCTGAGTGTCTCAGTGAGATCGCCGAGGTTGTGAATCGGTTGCCCTGGTGGGTCGGCGGCGGAGGTGGTCTCCGGGCTTCCTTCCAGCTTGGCTCGTTCAAAACTGAGAAGCATATCTTTATATTGCCGTAGCTGATGGGCTGCCTCATCCAAACGTTCCAGGGCCTCCTCAATGTCGTTGGCTAGAGAATCGGTGCCGGCAGCTTCTAGCTCTTCCACCGCTCTATTAAGACGGTAAGCCTCCTCTAACACCAGACACCTCATAGTGGCGGGTACGCGACCCACCTCTACTTCAAAGTTAATTGTTGCTCGCATATACTAATTTCTCCTTACTAGGATTATCTCTCACTCTTTACATTTTGTTAAGAGTTAGTTCTTTTTCTTTTTCTTCCGCTGTGCCGCCTTGAGGCAGCGGTCTTGCAGCCTGACCTTCTCTCCATTTACGAGGAGGGTTGAGGAGGCGTGGAGCCCGGTAGCGTGGTTCTCCATCACCAGACCAAACTGGTTGTGAAGTTTGCGGTTATTTACCAAATTGTAGTTGGCTCGGATGAGGCAGAGCGATCCAGCCGGGAAGGCAGGCGGCTCAGTCGCAGTAGCGATGGCCTTCTTGGCGTACTTGTTTTTGGCAATTGCTTCAAACTGGCGCTCGGTTGGAACGAAGTCCTCGTCAAGCAAAATCTTGCCGGATAGGTCGCTGAAGTATTGAGTTGTGCGATAGTATTTGGCGACGATGAGGGCAGTGGGGCGGTGGTGAGCCTTGTATGACTGAACCCAACGCTCGCGCTTCAGGACAGTCTCGGGAGAATAGCGTTGCTCCATGCGCTCAAAGCACTCAATCTGCTTGGGGCTCAACTTGCCGCCATCCCCGAACTGACGTTCCAGAGATTCCGCAAACTGGCGATCCTTTTCAGACAGCTTCTTAGCCATCAAAGACTCAAAGCGAGCCTCGCCGTTCTCAACTTCAAGGCGTTCAGCACGTTGACGGCGGGGATACATTTGGTGCCAGTATGACATAGGGGTCTTTCCTCCATAACTATATTAGCATGGATGGGGGGCATGTCAAGTTTTTTTATTCCCCCCAGTCTTCCAGTAATATTTGGTTTTTTTTAATATTTTCTCTAACTTCCTCGCACTTCTTCCAGCGATTGCGGTAATAAATCGCTCCCCCTAGAAAAATGAGTGAGAGAAATAAGCCCAACATTTCATATTACTTCATCATCAGGTCCATGAAATGTTTGACCCACATAGCCCCAGCGGCGGTGGCAATTAACCAAATGACCTTGGTGATGCCTTCTTTCCAGCTTCTCAGTTCCGCCACTTCCATTTTGAGGTGTTCTACCTCTTCCAGATCTTTGTCTGCTTGGATCTTCCAGACTCCTAGTTCGCGTGCAAATTCTAATGAAGGCTTGGCCTCGTTGACAAACTCCATGCGTCTATCCGATTCTACCTCCAGTTGCTTTACTCGGCTGAAGAGTCCCGAGTCGGGTTCATAAATACTTTTCTTGATGCCGCGCATGCCTTGGAGCACCTCGTTTTGGGTTTCCTTGATGTGCGAGATCTCCATCAGGAGTTTATCAAATCCCCCATTTAAGGATGATGCGCTGGCTAGTTTACACTCCATCTTGTCCACTTTGTGGAGAAGATTTTTTAGGATTTCTTCGCTCATTTTAATGACCCTCACATAAAAAAGACCAGCACAAAATATACTGATCTTTATGTATGAAACCGGCTGTTCTAATTAGTCGCTAGACTTGTGTTTTTATTCACCACCCTTCTTAAGAACAGCACAATTAGTTGTGAGCAGCGTTCCCGCTGCGCTAGCGGCATTTTGTAATGCACACTTCACAGTTTTTGCTGGATCTATGACGCCGGACTCGATTAAATCTTCAAACTGTTCGGTTCGAACATTAAAGCCGACGTTCTTTTCGTGGTCATCATATGACAAAGAGTTTACTACAATGTCGGAAGATATCTCAGCGTTCTTTAAAATCTGGGTGATGGGGGCAAAACAAGCTTCCAACAACGCCTGAACTCCACGAAGTTGGTCTTCATTAGCCGGCTCTACCTTGATGTTGGTGGCTGCTTTTAAGAGGGCGGCTCCTCCACCCGGCACAACACCCTCTTCTTGTGCAGCTTTGACAGCTTCCAGCGCATCCTCTATGCGGTGCTTTTTCTCAGTCACCTCAATCTCAGTTGCTCCCCCAACACGAATGATAGCCACTCCTGACTGAAGACGAGTGATCCGTTCTTGTATCATCGTCGCCTCGTGAAGATTGTCAGCAGCTTCCACCTCTTTGTGTAGGCGCTCCACTCGTGTATCTAAAGCCTCGTAATCGGTAGCACCGTCTGCTAAGGTGGTAAGATGTTTTCCAATCTCCACTTTTTTAGCCTCCCCGAGGTGCTCAAGCTTTACATCTTTCAGACGCAAGCCGCTGTCTTTACTGATAAAGGTAGCGCCTGTCACCACTGCTAGATCCATCAAAATATTGCGTCGCTCTTCTCCGTAACGCGGAGCCTTGACGGCGGCGATCTTCATGTTGTTTCGCATGCGATTAATAATAAGCGCAGCCAAAAGCTGGCCTTCTATTTCTTCTGCCACAATGACAAAAGGTCTTCCATCCCGCGCCACCACCTCAAGGATGGGTAACATCTCGTCTACATTATCCAAGGTAGCGTCACTAATAAGAATGAGGGCATCACTATAATTAACTGTTCCCCGCCGTTCGTCAGTCACAAACTGGGGAGAGACATACCCTCCCTCAAAGCGAAACCCTTCCACCACATCCAAAGAGGTCTTGAGTGATCGGCTCTCCTCAATTGTAATTGCTCCGTCTTTGCCAGCAGCATCCACAGCTTCGGCTATCAGTGTGCCGATCACTTCGTCACCGTTAGCGGAGACTGTGGCTACATGGCGAATCTCTTCCTCGCTCGATACGGGTTGAGCCATTTCCATCAGGCGCTCACACACGGCTTCCACAGCTAGGTCGGCTCCCCGCTTAATATCAATCGACGATGCCCCCGCCGCGATATGGCGATGGGCGTTGGTGAGAATAGCGCGTGCCAACACCGTGCTAGTCGTAGTGCCGTCGCCGCTGGCTCTCTCTGTTTCCAAAGCCGCCTGGCGCAGCACCTCCACCGCAGCCTGCTCATAGTCATCATCTAATTCCACTACGCGTGCCACCGTCACACCATCTTTAGTTATGACGGGATCAGCGCCGCGGGTATATAAAATAACATTTTGGCCGCGAGGGCCCAGAGTGGATGCCACGGCATCAGCGAGCTTGTTAGCTCCATTAAGTAACTTTTGTCGGATCTCATCTCCGAACAGGATATGGTCTTTGCTCACTGGGTTAGGTCTCCTACCAAAAATACATCAACGAGAAGTTGGGGATGGGATGCATCCCTAGAAAGCCGAGGCTCTTGTTGTTATAGCCCACCTGAACTGCAAGGGGCAACTCAAGAGCAATAGCAAACTGCTTCCACCGACGCTCCAATCCCACGCCGGGGCCGAAGGATAGCATCACTCCCTCATCTAATTGTCCCGTTCGTTCTACGTCTCTACAGTTGTTGCCGCTCTCATCACAAACATATTGCCAGTGGTTGCCGCTGTCCCTGTTGTAGAAGGCAGCAATCCCTAGTGACCAGTAGGCACGTCCCCAACTATTGGAGTTGAGGGTTCGGAATATTGTTCCTCCCACAAATACTGTGGCATCAAACTCTTCATCCACAATGGGGAGCAGGGAGACCTGCCAGCCGTGTCCGTTGGACTTTTGCCTGCTGTATCCCAGCCCCACACCGTGGGTTGAGCCAGCAACAAAGCCGATCCTCTGTTCATCCGCCGTCGCAACAGCGGGAAACAATAAGCTAATCATCAATAAGTAACGCATCTTCATTCTCCTTTACGTTTAAGATTAATATTTCATTAGATTTTCCCATCTTCTTGACAGTCGCTTGGGAAGCGGCATTGAGCAAATCCAAGATGGGGGTAATTATCTCTTTATCTTTTAGCGCCTCGGAATTCTGGATCCCTTCCATCAGCGCAATACTCTTTTTGAGGTCACGGCGCACAGCTTTCTCTTCTGCGGTATAAATATTCTTCATACCATAACTCCAAACAGGATACTCGATTTGATAATCTTTGTATAGTTCCAAAATTTCGGGATGGCGATTATATGAAATTGCCCAGTTATTCTTTTTCTTTATTTCTTTCGCGAACCTGAGATGATCGAAATCCTTATGCGTCGAACCCCTCTCACCGTATAGAGTAGAGTTTTCCAAAAGATATGGTGGGTCAGCGTAGATAAAAGTCTCATCGTCGTGCCTCCGTAAGCTGTCTTCAAAGTCTGCCTGCTCTACACTTAGAGAGTGACATACAAAGTTTTTTAGGCGGTCGATGCTGCTTTGGGTAAACCTCTTCTCCGCGGCTTGGTTGGAGTATCCTGCACTCAGAGTGCATCCGCTAAATGAGGAGCGGTTCAAAGCATAGAACATACAGGCCCGCTGCATGGCATCGTAATCTATCCAAGCCTGTTTCTTAAGAAAATCTGAGAACATTTTGGGGGTGCAAGGATGGAACGACGTCTCAAGAAGAGTGGCGACTGCTTCTGGCTGTGTCAAAACATGCTGCCAGAAGTTGGTGAGAGGCTCAAAGATATCGTAGCCATGAACTCTGACGCCCCGAGAGGCGTAATGAATTTCAATGGAACCACCGCCAAAAAAGGGACTGACAATTTCTGTCAGGTCTTTTGGGAAATATTTGGTTATTTCTTTGAGTGCTCTTGTTTTACCACCGGGGTATCTTAAGAGAGATTTCAATCTTCCTCGCTTTCTTAGTCTGATTCTACCACGGTTCGCCCGTTGGCTTAATAGAGCTAAATACCCGAGAAGCGTACTTCATTCTAATTTTGGCTAGCTTGGTTCCTTCGCTATCAGAAATTCCTATTGCATCTCTTCCTACCGGGGAAAATGTGAACCCTTGAGTCTCATTGTTGATATCTTGTGCTTTTTTCGTGGCTTTGCTAATGGTGGCGCTGTAGGGCGTCTTCTTTCCGCGCCCGGTCACTTGAATCCACGGAGGAGTTAAAGCGTCGCCTTCTTGCCTCACCCAAAAATACAAAAAGTGCTCTTTAAAGTCATCAAGAGCCATGTTGGTGTAAGTGTCGAGCACTTGATCTCGCGCATACTCCAACAACTGTCCCCCTGCCGTCTTTAGGTTCTTCAATAAAATGGGAGCCAGGTTCCCCATCCCCGTGGCTGAGAAAGGTGATATACCCTTGAGAGAGGGGTCATACCCTTCGTCGTTGGGGTCATCGATTGGGTTAATAGTTTTTTCGAGACGCTTTACAAAAAGTTTAAGGGCCTGCGCGCTCAGAGACCGGTATTCACCCGTTCCCTTTCCCTTTTTTTGGATTTCCTTTCCTAGCATCATCGAAAGAGCTTCAGCATATTTGCCAGGGTGCTTGGCTAGGTGGGCATTCACAGTGTTTAAAACTGCCGTTCTGAGTTCCTCGCGCTTCTTTTCAATAGCGTAATATGATTTTTGTCCGGGAATTCCTAAGATTGTTTGTTTTAAATCCAGCCGAATCCCCGCTTTCATCTGTTTTGTGGTGATCCCCCCAACAGGATCCAAAAGACTGCCGATGCCCCGGTTCGCCCAGGCGATATCAGCCTTCTTTTGTTTAGTAGATTTGGCCGAAATTCCAAGAAAGTAGCCACCCCCAGCTAACTTACTTGGCTTCTTGTATTGAACGACGACGTCGGAAGGGTTCAACCGTTGGTCAACGGTTTTGCCGGGTTCCGGTGTGGGGCTGTCAGCCCCATAGATAAACTCGCCGAGGGAGCCTTTGCGTGCGGTCCATGCCACTCGGGCGACGTTGTTCGTGTACCCCCCCTGGTTCAACAGGTCATACATCGCCTGAGCCCTTCCCTTCTGGGCGTCGAGGCGTTTCTCATAATTCTTGGGGAACATCGCCTCAAGCTCATCTTCTCTTTGGGTGAGTGTCGCCTTGGCATCTCCGCCATGGGAGAAAATATTATCATAAGTGGAGCCATTAAGAAGATACGCTAAGTGGATCTCATTAATGTCACCCTCTAAGGTTTGTTCTGCTGCTTCCGCGAGCAACTCTTCCACCACCACATCAACGAACTCATGTAGATTATTCAGACCTTCCCCGATTTTAATCGTGAGGGGAAGTTTAGCCTTCTCTTGAACGATCGCCGTCATCAACGCTGGAGAATGGTAGCGCAACTCTTCATCTACGTCAGGGCATCCGCAACTCTCAACCGCCCCCTTAACGTAGTCATCGACGCTGGCGGCACAGCCGCCATCTAAAAATAAATTCTGGCTAAAGATTTCTTGCTGATGATCCGTAAGCGTATCCCAATTGGGATATTGCATCCCGTTCATTTTAAGCCGACGATCTAGCTCTCTCACCTTGTCGCTGAATTCATTATGAACCGCTGGGTGACTCCCTATGTTAGCTACGTTTTCTGGCTTAAAGTTGGCATACATTACAGATTGTTAATTTCGCTTTGGATCATGGTGCGCAGGGAGTGGATGGACTCTGTCTTTGCTTTCTTTTCTTTCTCTGCTTTTTCCATCGACTCGTCCTCGTCACCATCCTTGTCCAAGTCAAGGAAGTCGGGCTTCTTGGCTTCGGTGCGTTGTCCCGGTGACAACTCGTCAGCGCGGCTTTTGATTCGGCGCATCAAGTCATTGACTAACTCATATATCTCGTGCTCCTCTGTTCCGTCAAGGTAAGGAATAAAATCATCGCGAAGAGAATACATCATGCCTTGCAGTTGATGAAGGGCAACTCTGTCTCCCCCCATGCGTCCCACGGTCAGATGCTTGGGAATAGCTTTTCCTTCTTCTGACCAGCGATTAATGTTTTGCATGAGGGCATTAGGTGGAGCGGCGGGGCGCACCTCTTCATGAAGAGATTGGTATTCCTCTTTGATGATTTGTGCTAACCGTGCTTTGGTAATTTTATATTGGGACATTATTTATTTTCTCCTTGTGAGATGACCTATCTATAAATAGTCACTTATCTAGGTGATTTCTCAATTCTTCTTCAGTTAATAGTGTATACGAAAATGAGTTGCCGTATAGATCCGCCGACTGCTTACAAAGGCTGACGAACTCATCATAATCTTTCACCCGTTTAAACACTTGGCAACCCGCACTCCACTTGTTGACAATATACGATTCTGTGTAAGGATTGCTCCGATGGATATTGATCCCAAAGAAGCCCTGGTTAACGTGACACTCCATGCGCTGATAATCAATCACGTCATCTTTGTTGTTGTCGCGCCACACTCCCACCTTTTGGCGCTGAACTAGGGCTTCATATCTTCCCTGGTGTTTTCCAAGTTGCCAGCCTCCTCGGTATTGGTTGGGAACCAAGACAGCCGTTCCCTGGGGATTCATGGGGTTTTCTAGCCAATACTTGCCCGGATCAGTCGTGATGGAGTATCTTTTCTGAATCATCAACTCTTCTTCTCGGTAGAGCACCAGCATAAAATCATCAAACTCGTTGGTGCCTTGGTTGTCGCGGCGCACCCCTATTAAATTTAAGTTTAGTTTTTTGTTTGCCCCGTCGAAAAAGACGTAGCCTTTCGCTTTCATCAGCGACATAATATTTGGGGAAGTTAGGAGTTCTTCTAGTGACTTAGGTGGGCTCTTCGGGGCCCGTGGGTTTTGCGGCTTTCGCAGCAAGTTCATTAGAAGATTTAATAATTGAGTTAACAAGTTCATTCATTTCCGTGTCGGGTTTCATCTTATAGAGCAACTCGCTGCCGTCTTCCTTGAATTCTAATTCTGCGGTTCCTAGTTTGTAATACATTAACATCGTTAAATAGGCTGGCAGGTTAAAATCGGGGTCATCTTGGACTTGGCGGTGTATCCATCTCATTACCCGAGCGGCAAAGAAAGCTTTCTCGGCGTGGATCACATTGTCGTCGCCTTCCTTAATATAACCTTCTTCCTCTAAAAGTTTAATGACATTAAATGTCAACTTTTCCTCGCTCATCTCGCATCTTCTGAATGCGGTCGGCGGCTTGCTGGCTTCCACGGAAACCTTCGGGTCCGCCGGGCTCTAAGGTCGTGACGCCTCGGATCTCCAATTCGTCTTCAATCCACGCTTGTCCGATGGGGTTGCCCACCGGGGCTGTGACAAACCCCATGGCGGCATCAACAATCGCATCTTCGGGAGGGCCAAACTCTGTGTTGTCCACGACAACAAAGTTGTCCCCGAAGAGTTCAGCGTAGGCATCTTTATTATCTTGTACGTCTTGCCACATCTGCCGCACCCCATCTTCGGGGAGTTTGCGGGATCGGGCTGCGTTTCTTTCTAGGGCTACTTCCATAGTAGTATCCACGAACAACATCAGCGTGTCATACCCCAGCGATTCCATCGCTTCTTTTTGTCCCAGTGTTTTCTTGTAGCGGCGGCCTGTTCCGTCAACGAGCAACCCAAGTCTTCCACTTGTGTAAAATGCTTTAAGTGCATTGAGTTGGTCTTTGGCTACGTTACGAATAGAGTCGGGGCTTGCGCCCTGAATAGCATCCCAAACGGCTGGGTCTGTTTGTTCAATGGTGGCAAGGTCGCTTGGGCTGATCCCGGCTTTGTTTAGACCCCTCTCAAATAATCTATCAGAATTAACATACTTGAGCCCAGTGTTCCCCAGGAACGAGGCGTTCTCAAAAGTGCTAGCACCTTTGGAGTTGCGCATCCCAAAAACCAAGTCAGCTACAAAAGATTTGCCGCTGCCGGGTCCGCCCGCTGTAAAGACACACTTAAGGATGCCTCGATCAAAGACGCCCTCCTCCAGAGTCTCGGGCTGCTCAAGCAGCCACTTAAGTTTTTCGGGCTGATACGAAGAAACGACCTCCTTGATCAAATCACGAAGGTCGTCTTCTTGGAAACGATTCATTATTTTCTCCCGAAGGATTACTTGCGTCGCAGGAGTCGTTCGACCACTCGTTTAAGAACTGCTTCGGTGAGTTCCTCGTCATCAATGACCTCAAGATCGAGAGCCTCATCCTTGCGGTTGTTGACGAAGGCGTCGTCGCCCTTCTTCTCGCCACGACCCTTTCCGCTGGTCTTTTTCTTTGTTCCCTCGGCTCCGCGCTCTTCGGCTCCCTTGCGCATATCTTCGCCGGGCTTTTCCTTCTTGGCGGTGTAATCCTTGTCTTCCCCAATGTCGCGACGGTTGTAGGCGCGGCGGTTGCCAGCATCGTCTCCCATATCCATTTCTTCATCGGCAGCGTCATCAAGCTCATCCGACACATCCATGCCCATATCCATCTCGTCGTCAGCGGCTTCGTCAGCGGCTTCGTCACCGGCCTCGCCTTCGACTTCAATCTCGACTCCCGTTTCCGAGGAAATAGCATCCACCACGGCGGCGACGATGCGTTCAACCGCTTCTTCTTCGCCCACGTCTGCGGCAGCTTCTTCGCCTGCTTCCATCTCGGCTTCGCCGGCTTCGACCTCGTCTTCCGCAGCCCCCATCTCGTCTTCCATGTCGTCTTGCTCGTCGAGCCAGTTCTCCGTGAGCGGTGCCATGTTGGCAAGCTTGCCCCAACGGCGCAAAACACGTTCGTTCAAAAGAGTCTTCTTGGTCATTATAATAATCTCCTTAAATGATTGGGTCATCAATCATTATTAAGTAGTTTGCCAATAGGGAAAAGCACCTATTCTTCCTCAAAATCTTCAAAAACGCCGGCCCCCTTAAGTTTCTTAAAAGCCGCATGTTCGATCTGGCTAATCCTAGGAAAGCTTACCCCCATGCGTTCCGCCACTTCTCGCAGGCTTAATCCGTTGTCATGCTTGCGCGCACAAACCACAGCACAATTCAAGTCTTCGCTGTGGTTCATCCAGTTCCTGCAC